>OJZM01000006.1_pt1 | contig 220608 bp, 199 predicted proteins | sample 1611181 | NCBI WGS metagenome assembly OJZM01 (sample SAMN04436715, study PRJEB24849) | human gut metagenome | biome: human gut; feature: NICU; material: stool | host: Homo sapiens | place: USA: Saint Louis, MO | collected 2010-09-09 | reverse complement strand
GGCAACGTCCCCCTTGATTAAGGATAGCGTTGCATCGACCCGTTGAACTCACAGCCAGTAACAGACATTGTAGGTATCTTTACTTTTCTGACATCCCCCTCTCTTTGGGGGGAATAGTATAAAATGCGATAAAGATCAATGCTAAAACCTATGATATAATGTTAAAATAAATGGATACTTTTATTGGAATATAGATAATAATAAGATGCCTATCAAAGTGCGTTAGTTAGGGGAAATGTAATCTTCCGATTATGCCCCTACTTTCTGATTTAATTTTTTAGCGAGTTTATTGACATGTTCGAAAAAATCAGAATTTCCCTTTGGGATATTTTCACATTCTTTATGACTGGAGTTTTTTTTATAATATCTAGTCTTCTTTTTTTGAGGGTAACTAAACGGCTGCCTGAATTGAAGGTGTTTTTTGATGATTTAATTAAATTACCTGCAACTTACATTGTCGTTGTTATACCTATAGTATTAATATTGTTTGGGTTGTTGATAGAGCCATTGGCCAATTTTTTCGATCGTTACCTTGGTAAATATCTATTTTTTTGGCTAAAGGTTGATAGCTCAAAACGTAAAAATAATGAAAAAATAATGGAAGGGTATATAAAGGAAAATTGTCTTGGTGATCTGAATAAATGTATCGAAAACCCATTTGGTCTTTGTAAGGAATATGTTGAAACCAAACAGTTAAGTACTACTTTCATGGTTTTTTTGGCCAGATATGGTTTTTATCGTAATTGTAGTTTTATTACCATATTTACTGGTTTTTTTTATTTTATGGATATCTATGACTGTGCGGCATTTATTTGGTTAGTAGTAAGCTATTTTGCTGCTGCATTGCTAAAAAAACGGGCTGATGAGTTTTACAGTTATCAGGCGACAGCTGTTTATAGTGCATTTTTGATTGATAATCTCAATTGGTCTTCAAATAAATTGAACGATAGTGAATCGTTATCGATAAAAAAGGCTCAGGGAGCAAATAACGAATGGAATTGAAAGGGCTTTTAGAGCGTGGATATTTCCCTAAAGAGTTACCAAAGCCATTTACTACCGAGCCTTTTGCAAGGCTGATGGACACTTTAGAGCATTTTGATGATTCAACTAAAATTCCAGGTGTTTTTGGAAAGCCTATTGTAAAAGATTCGCGGATTCCTACAGCGCAAGAGGTCTTTTACTCATTAGCTCGAGGTGGGTTACAACGTAGGCAATTAAGTATCTGTAATCCAGTTCTCTTTTATTTACTGGCTAAGGAAATTGTAAGTAATTGGCAGGAAATTAAACCTTTTGTCTCAGGCTCCGAGTTTGCAGCTACTGAGCCAGAATTTAAGACGGATGGTCGAGCAATCAATGGAAAGCATTCGCAAAATTCGAGAGTGGAATTGGCTCGTAAAAATCGTATTGGTGCCAAGTATTTATTGACAACAGACATTAGTAGATTCTATCACAGTATATACACTCACTCTATATCTTGGGCTTTACATGGCAAAAAATTTTCTAAAGTAAACCGTCGACTCGATAGTCTGGGTAATAAGTTGGATTATCTTGTTCGTCAGGGGCAGGATGGTCAGACTGTTGGTATTCCAATAGGCCCCGATACCTCATTGGTAATTGCAGAACTATTAATGCATGACGTGGATAAAAATCTATCCAAAGAACTACCTGGAGTCAAAGGACATCGTTTTATTGATGATTATGAACTAAGTTTTACAAGCAGAGATGAAGCAGAGAGAGCTTATCATATTTTGAATACAAACTTATCCGAGTTTGAATTAGCTCTCAATACGAAAAAGACACAAATATTACCTCTACCAGTGAGACTTGAGGAGCATTGGGTTAGTGAACTCAGACGATTTCAAATTCGTGAAAATGAACATTCTCAATCAGTTGATCTTGAAGCATATTTTTCATTATCTTTTGAGTTATATAATCAATATCCGAATGAATCTGTGCTTCAGTGGGCGATTTCATGTCTTAGATCGGTAAATGTTGCAAGGAATAATTGGAGTTTATTTCAGCACTTGTTAATGCTTTGTGTTGCTCCCGAACCTGCTTGTTTACCCTTTGTACTTGAGCAAATTCTACTCCGCAAAAGAATGCTACCTGACGTACTTGAAGGTGAGTTAACTCTTCTTCTCAATAATTTAATTGTTGCACATGCTGAATTGCGCCATTCCAGTGAAGTTGCAAATGCACTCTGGGGGTGTTTAGCATTGCGTTTAAAAATTAATGTAGATGCTGTTAATAAAATATCAATATGTAGAGATTCATGTATTGCTCTCCTCGCATTAGATTGTGAACACCAAGGCCTGACTGAAAAGGCGTTAGACAAAAGTATATGGGAAGATTATCTAAATACAGATGCTTTATATGGAGATCAATGGCTTCTAGCTTACGAGTCGAATTTCAAGGGATGGCTAAAATCCCGAAAGGATCCAATGTACGTTGAGAAGGATCCTAACTTTTCATTTCTGAAAACAAATAAAGTTTATTTTTATAGGCAACGAGATAGTTGGGATGATGATGAGTTGCCAACCACACCATCATTTATGCCTTACGATGGTTAATATTATTAACTGTGAGGTTTGATATGTAATTTTTAATTCAGGGCCAGAAATAAATATAGAAAGCTTATATACATATCTCTGAAATATACTGTTCTGAATTATCTCTAACGTCCGCTTCCGGACCTTGCGGCGGTTCGCTACATGACATGAAACAGACATTGCAGTAGTAGTTTGGGTTGTGTTCAAACTCACCCAACCCTTTGTGATACGATGTTTGCTTTAGATTGTCACATGGGGTCAGATTTTGAATTCATACGTTTTCCTTGCTGGGGCTATTGTAGCTGAGGTCATCGGTACAACCCTGATGAAGTTCTCTGACGGATTTACGCGCCTGTGGCCATCTGTAGCAACCATTGTGTGTTACTGCACTGCTTTTTATCTTCTCGCCCAGACGTTGTCGGCCATTCCAACTGGTATTGCGTACGCAATTTGGTCAGGTGCTGGAATCGTATTAATCAGCCTTTTGGGCTGGTTGGTAAGTGGGCAAAAGCTTGATTTCCCGGCGATTGCAGGCATGATCCTTATTTGTGCCGGGGTTCTTGTTATAAATATTTTTTCAAAATCCTCTCTACATTAGTTTTCTTGAGAGAGAGTCGGATATCTGGCGCGGTTAGGTGGTTTCTTCGATTAAAGTTACCGTCTGCAAATTTATTTAACTGATGTCCGATTCTCGCCTTTGCCTGACCGTCGACTCTATCGGTTAATCAGGCTCGGTATATACTGACTGAGTAAAAACTCAGGTGTGATGCGGTTGCGGTGTTCCACGCGACGATCCGCACCACCTCGTTAGTTATAGGGTTTGGGTGACAGGAACAGAAGCAGGGGGCTTCAACGTAATGCCTCTGTGTCGTGTGTCATACTGAACTGCACGGCAATGTCGCTGTTTGGGAGCAGAAACACGTTAGTCAGCTAGAGTACATACTCAGGCACCTAATTAATGGATATCAAATCAAAGGATTTTAATCAGCTTATAATCGCTGTTTTCTAAGGAGATTTTTGCCGTTTATGATAGGCAACAAAAATACCCATGAATGCCGCAAGGCAAGAAAAGGCTGCTAACCAGAGAGCAAAGATAACCACTTGGTTTAGTTTTACAGTCCATGGTGTCCAGACCCTTGTAGCTTCAAACTCTGCGGAAGATAATATCCGTGTAAATTCTCCAGGGCATGTATCAGTAATGGTTTTTAAATCAATTTTATTTAGACTCAAGACCAGTTGGCTATCGTGCGTGAGGCCGCATCCGAGCACGATGTCAGTACTGGTTTCTGGGATATTGTATACAAAAAGTGAATACATAAAAATATATGCAAGAGAAAAAATACAGAGCAAGGAAAATAAAATAACCAGAATTTTCCCGGTATTCATTTTTTCTGAAACAGAAGAAAAGTGCCACGCCATCATTAATACTAATAACTCGATCATAGAAGTCAATATTAATATACCCTTAGGCCAAGGAGGTTGTATTCCTGCCAACAAGGCAATAACCTGACTGCAAATTAAACCACTTACAGCAATTGTAATAAGCTTCTTAACATCTTTAATGCTTTGAATAAATGAGTCAAGACTTGACTTGGGCATAAGCCACCCCGGTTTTTATTTGTTAGCCGGATGATTCCGTACCGTTAATCAGTTCAGCTCCACCTGATTTTTTTATACGCATGAGTGCTGCCTGGTACGGTTTAGTCCCTATAATCCGTGTTGTATCAATAGAGCCCTGATATGATGTTCCGTCACTCCACTGAAGATAAAATCGATAACGCCCGGATAAGTTTTGGGTTTGAGAGCGGACAACCACCCAGTCGACACAATCTTCTGCATCCCATGGGTTAATCCCTCGCGCTTTGCAAAGCTCCCATGCGAATTCGCTAATAATCCCAAAAATTTCGGGTTTCTGTTCAAATTCAATTTTTACGGGTATGCCACCTGCGCACCCTGCACCAACACTGGACATTTTAGGTATCCCATTTTTTATTTTTTCTGGTAGTTGAGTCCTGTAATCTTCCCATGCAGCAGCTAACTGAAATTGTAAGTTAAACAACTCTTCATTATATTTCTCATCTTCATTATTCAGCGATATTACCCCGGCACTCCTGTCAGTAATCTTTTGATTCTTCTCAAGCTGTTCTCGGAGCGAAATTTTCTTATCAACTATATCGTTATACTGCTCTAGTTTAGTAAAAAACTGTTTGCTATGTATCCCATAAAGCCTTGCCATTTCAGTCATGTAATTCACATACATGACTTTTGAAGCTACCCAACCCCAATACCCCTCAGGCCAATCCCAGTCATTACACTCAGTGTTTGCCCATATTTCACAACTGTCAGAAGATGATTTCAAAAAACGATCGATATAATACTTCTTGAATTTCTTTTCATTATACCTGTATCCAGGTTTATCAATGACATTGCAGATTAATTTTTTAGGTGTAGCATCAAATTCTCTATTAAACTGACCGGAGGCGATCAGAGTATCCATCTGGGAACGGATATCAGTTCCCTTGGATGACAAAGGAAAAGTGAATATGGCAAGAGAAAGCAAAGCACAAAGTTTTCTTCTCATCTTCAAATTCTCACTGCATGCCATTAGATAGGGTTCATGTAAATTGTAGCAGAAAAAATAATTGTTATTATAGTTGCTAAGATTTATTCATGTTGATGAGAGTGATCAGATTTATTAAATATCATTATTTTTTCTTATGGATAAAAAGAAATCCTATTATGAGGATTTATTTGATATCCAATTCAGATGGTTATAGGGAACATAAAATGCTTACCATTTATTAATTTACTCAACACCTGGAGTCAGTGCGCTTCATACACAGATTATGTGAAACATTTTTGCTTAGCGTTTTCAACTTGTTGGGGAGTATGGCAGACAACAATTTTAAGTTAATAATCTAATTAAACTAATTTTTAAACTGTTGTATATTAGTTGGTTACGGTAACTAACTCATTTTATGCAAGGATCTAAGTATGAATTTCCCCTTTATCTCCAAACCGTGTTTCAGTCGTTTTGAAAAATGGAGAAACGACATCAGAGATGAGCTCGAGTGGCAACCTTCAGATGAAGATGTCAGCAGACTAAGTCGATGCAAAACATTTTTCATGGGATTTTTCTACCAGTACGCGCTAGGTGCTATCATCGCTGGTTTCGCTGTTCAGCCATTGCTCAAATTCACTAATCCAATTTATGTGTCTATTGCTGGTCTCTGGCTAGCAATGACTATTGTCTGTATATATCGACTAATGGTAGTCAGTACGGTAAGTCGTTATATAAACCGCCGCCGACTTTTGTGTATCGTAGCTTTTATGCTGGTGACATCATTTGTAGGGGTACTATATCTGATTCCTAGCGCAATGAATGTGTCAGCAGAGCATGATGAATATTGTCACAACCTTCAAGTGTTAGTGATGCGAGGTGTTGAAAGTGAAAAAAATAGCACTGTTTTTAATAACATGCTGTGTCGTATACAGGAAATTAATCACTAACGAGATGTCTCACATTTTGCATTGTTCATGCTTTTATTGTCTTTTGTGCAACAATGCTCGCGACCAAAGCAGGTTAGCGAGACATAAAAATGAGCACAGAAACGGCTATCAAAATCTTCGATCCCCGGACAGCGAAGCTGGAACCACGAGGCGGTAAGTCGTCCATCCACTGGGATGATATTGCGGCAATGCTGGCAACACTGGAGCGTGAAAACCCAGTGGGTTATCAGATGATAATGGTGAATTACAGGGATGATATGCAGCAGGAGTGCGTGCTTCGTGACAATGTCACAAAGTGGGCGAAAACCTTCTGCTCTAAAAGCCAGTTAGCTGGCAGACCGCTGGTGGAAAGGATGTGCCAGACGGTTGTCGACCTCCAGTTTCATCGGCCACTGAGCAGTCAGCACCGATCTCTCCAGCACCTGCATCGCCTTTATGGTCCATATCGGTCTCAACTTTGCCAGCGGATACGACAAAATGGCGAAAGGTGACTGGCTGGGAGGTATCCAGACAGTCACACCGGCAGCGGTGAAAAATCTGGTGAAACCTATGCTGAGGCCACTCGGGGTGTCACTACATCATCCGGGGAGGAAATTGTACCGGCTGATGAGTTTACCAACTTTGAACTAGCAGCCCAGGCATTTGGATTTAGCCCGTCAAGGATCGGCTTGGCATATGATGCCCGCTCGGCTGTAAAAATGTGCAGTCTGAACTATCAAATCTCCGGGCTCAGTTATTGCAGCGATACTTTGCAAACGCTATGCGCGGCGATGGTAACGAAGGCGTTCTGGAAGATATTCAGGCCTATAATCGCAGCAACCCCACCAACACCATCACCGGCGAAATAATCCTGAAGGCGATGAGGCAGAAGCAGAAAGCAAGGCTGAAAAAGGAAAGGGGACTTGCACTGAGTCGGAAGGATGAGCACTTGAGGATGTTGGGTAGGTTTGGGAAATTCGAAACAACGTTGTAAACCAAAGGTTTTAACCATGTATGGTTTTAAATGCACAAAAGTTTCTTCGAAAAAACACTTCTATGTTTGAGCGATTCACCGATGTGATCGAAAGCATCGCGCACAGGCTGTATACGGGAAAATTTAAAAGTGACCGCACAGTTTAGCTCTTTTGGGATGTCCCCGTTATCAAAGCATCTTCACACGGCCTGTGCTAAAAATGGAAATTAACCACATAGAGGAGTGTTTATCGTTGTGGATTTGACCATGTTTTTTTAAAGTAATATAACTTGTTATGTCTTACGTAGAGGAGATTTTCAGGTATTTTTCATTCGCCAAATAATCCCCTGCACTGGTGATGACATCTCTAAGAATGCAATCAACGGAGATCATTACTTCCTTCAGGTTTTTATTAGAGACTCTTCCCGCTTCGCTTAAAGATTGTTCCCCATGCGCTATTTTATTCCTCTTGGTTGTTACTGATAGGAGGTGCTCAGGATTACCGCTTATATTTCGGATCTGTGCACCATAAGAATGAAATATATCTCTAATGATTCGTAGATTTAAATTTCCGGAGAATACTGTCTTTACATTCATGAATTCTTTTAATTGAGGTAAGCTGTAGTCACCTGAAATAATTCTATCTGATATTTTTACTTTCTTTGTGGAGTTCATTTCTTTAGAATTTCCGAAATAGTAATCTGCTACTTTCTTTTTCAACTCTGGGATCAATTCTTGGTATTTATGTTGGGATATCTTCTCATGGAATCTTTCCAAGATAGAATAAATGGTAGCCTCAACGTTATTATAAATGGAGATGTAAAAGCTTGATTTAAGAATAATGGTAATTTCAACATTTCCATTAATGTCAGAAACATTTTCAATATGTGAAAAAAACAACCTGCTTATTTCACACCTTCTTTCAAAATCGCGAATAATAGTATTCATTTTGATAGTTCCAATAATCTATTCTTAACGAAATCAATTCTTGTGGTCAAACTTACATTGGAATGCGTTCTTTGTTGCCCTGAAGTTGCTTTTTTAAATGACTTATCAGCAAGGCAGTGTTTGATATCAAGTTGTTCTCGCAAGGATAAAAACGGCTTTTCTCGCAAGGCCAAATGTGTACCGACGGAAATGGCTTCGAATAAAATTCTTGATACATCCATATCATGATCTTTAGCGAATCCATATTTAAAGTTATTAATAACAAAATTAGTCATTTTATTAAAATCGTCAAGTTTTTGTTTTTTTTCATGAGGGCTGAAGTCACTGCGTTTATTAATCATGTAGTTATCTAAGGCATTAGTAAGACTACGACCAAATGTATTAAACTTTGGATATGAATCTGATAGCGCGAAAAATCTAAGAATTAACTCTTCGTGCTCTTGTCGATTGGCTACTGTTTGTGATAGTTTTATAGCATTTTGAAATTTGTTGTTTTTAGCACATTCAGAATATATGAAGCTTGTAAACTCACCTCGATAGACACCTTTTCTAGTTTCCATGTTTCTCAATATGTCACTACCTTTGTTAATCCTTTCGAAGAGATCATTTTTAACTTCGTCAGTAGCATTTTCAGAAAGAACGAAAACTGAAATAGTTGTGTTATTAAACTTCCTTTTCCTTGAAATGTCTAAATCATTAAAAACCATCCCATTAAGTTTCGTTATCTTATTTAAACCTGATAAAGACAACCCACCATGTACGAAGGAACTAAGAGTTCTTATTCTCTGAGAGCCATCGACGATCTCAAGCCTGCCATTTTTATTTTCCGCAAGAAAAATAGGGGGGACTGGAAGCCCCAAAACTATAGACTCTATTAATCGAGATTGCCTTGTGTCGCTCCATACAAAATCACGTTGATAATCAGGAACATAAATCTCATTATCATCACTGTCGATATCTTTAGTGTATTTATTAACCAAAACCTCTATTGGATAGTCTTTGCTATCGTATGCTACTTCTTTTTGAAGTTCTAAAATTTGACTTTCGAGATCACTCATAATAAATCCTTTTGAAATAATGATTAAAAAAAGCCTATTACCTGAAATGTAATTGACTTATGAATAAATTATTTTTTGGAAAAACTTTATCTGCAGACTATTGATGAAACTAAATTTAGTTCAAACAAAAAGGTAATACCACTCTAATAGAAGAGATAGATGAAAAGCCAAGGTTTTTCGGAGAATCATGCTACCGTCTATAGTGAAAATATGGATAATTCAAAATCTTACTGTTAAGGAAAAATTTATCAATAGCACAATCAGAGAACTACTAAAATTTGTAGTAATAGGCATTCTATGTTGAATATCCAAGTAACTAATGGATTGGTTTTGGAAACGTTACATGATCTCTTCGAATGAACTGAACCTATTTACAATTGAATAATTTACATGAGTGATAATTAACTAAAATCACAAAATTATTGGCTCTATGGTTAACATAGTTTTAATAGGAAACTTTTCTTGCTAAAGGTGTGCTTGCAAAAAACCAGCGACAAACAGCGGCCGTTATGTGTAGGCATAGAATAAATATATGACTTGCTGTTTATTGACTATGTAAGTATCCCTGCAAAAAGAACCATCAGCTTTTAGAGAGTCTCTGGCACTCCAACTTCCGCTCCTGGCACTAAGCAGTCATAAGAGGGGGCACTGTTTTTCACGTGAGATTTGATTAGTTGAAGGCCATAAGTACGGATGATTAAATCGGTGATGAGAATGTGATGTGCAAAAGACAGGCATACAACAGCTTGAAGACTGAAATATGTGCGATGGCTCGAAATGAGCTTTGGGAATATGTAAATGTGAGGAATGAATGACCTATATGGTTATGGAGTGGTTTTACCACACTTGAGGGCGTGATTTTGGGGGCAGATTTGAGGGCAGATTTGGGGGCAGGGACATAAAAAGGGGCACATTAATAGCTGCTATAACCCGCTATTAACTGTCCCTGCAATTTCTTATCTTACTGATTTATATGTATGTATTTGAGTTTGCGGCTGATTGTTTTTTTCCTGTGTAATTGCAGAGTAATTAAGCAAGTTGATTATATTTTGTTGATTTTGCAGCGTGTTTTTTATTCAGGCTGTGCGCTGGGCGAATCACACCTGATTGTTAAACTGTGTGATGTTTTGCATTCCTGCGTGCTGGAATCATTTAAATCATTACACAGCAACTTAAATAATATTCAGGAAGTAACAAAAACTATTGCCTTTAGTGTTGGCATCCGCAGTATCGTCAATACAAACGTACCTCATACTGACGTTAATCATCCCCCTTCCTGGAGGGGGATTGACGCGACTTATCAATAGATTAGTTGGACTCTGGCACAGTACATCTTATTCTGAACGCAACATACACTTGCTGACCGATGGTGAAGGTCATGGGATATTAACCCGTTACTCAGGGAAGGCGGCAATGACAGATTATTGGTGGAAAGACCTGGTTGATCGTAATAACCAGTGGCAAGGGTTGGAACTGACCTTCAAAGAAAATCAAAGAACTGAGCCCGCGATGGAAATGCTCAGTGGCCATTTTGGACGTATGGCATTGCGGCTCGCCGGAGAGCCGTTATTCTGGGCTTCAATGCTTGAAGATCATTCCGGCGTCTGGCAGGTTTTTAATGCAGATCATCCACGGAGTCAGGTGATGCTACCTGCGGTGACCTCTGAAGACATTGAACGGATAAAAGCCAAAGGCGAGCTGATGTGGATCGGCGAATGGTGCCGGTATTTTGTTCGTCAGTTAATGAATACGCCAGCACCGTTACTTTCACCGCAGCGTTGGTTGATAAGACCGATGTTACCGATTCAACGTTCATCACGCTATTCCAGTCCACAATCCGTTGCGTTAGAAAACTGGCGTTTCGCAGCGCCAGAAAGCACTGAAAATATTAACTGCCAGTGGACGCTGTACAGTGAAGATTTCCCTGTTCTGACGCAGCCGGAAAACGTCAGGTTGGTTGACTGGTGGTGGGGCGGTTATTTACTGCTTGGACGTTATGCCATTCAATCCAATACGGGGCGGTTAAAATGGTGGCGTAAAAAATGCCGAGAGGGGACGTTGCCACCGATACTGGTCTGGTATATCGCCGGATTAGGATCTTATGTAATCCTCGATGGGCATTATCGATTACAGGCGGCGATTGAAGAGCAGATCCCCCCCTTGTTTCTGGTGCTGAGCGAGCTTACTGAAAAGGAATATCCAGCCGATGCCGTCAATCAGCTGCGCATCGTTCAGTCGCTGGAAAAGCAGCTGGCTAGCAATCCCAACTACAGTGTCAATGCGGTAAATCAGACGCTGATTAGCCTCTATGACAGACGATATCTTTACGCGTCAACACATAGCCGCGCTACTCTCGGCGAGGGAACCCAATGGGCTACGGAGGTGGAGCGTTATCTGCAAAAACATCATCTTGATGCGTATCGGGACAAGATTTTTCAGCGGGTTAAGGGAGATTGATTTTTACCCTGGGTTTGGTCGAAAAACGCGAGTCAGTTTATGATAACTCCCGGCGGTGGCATTCAGACGGGAGTCATCCTTATTTATCGCTCCTGTTGCAACTCGCGATCAGAACACCGGCAAACCCAGCCCTTGCTTCACTTCTCTTAATGTCTGCTGCGTGATCTCGTGCGCCTGTTCGCTGCCTTTTTTGAGCATTGCCATCAGCATGCCTTTATCCTGAATGTAGGTTGCCCGCAGCTCGCGCATTGGGGCGATGAGTTCCTGCAAGCACACCTCCAGCTCGTTTTTGCATGTCCGGTCACCCAGTCCACCCCGTTGGTAATGCGCTTTCATTTCCGCCACTTTTGCTTTATCCGGATGAAAAGCGTCGAGGTAAATGAATACCATATTGCCGTCGATTTGCCCCGGGTCGGATACTTTCAGATGATTGGGGTCGGTGTACATTGCACTGACCGCGTGATGAATGGTTTCTTCGCTGGCTGACAGGAGCAATGTGTTACCAAGCGATTTTGACATTTTGGCATTCCCGTCAATCCCTGGTAGGCGGCTGGTTTCACTCAGCAGCGCTTTGCAGTGCGATAAGACGGGGGCCGGTAACAGGCTATTCATCTTGTGCACGATTTCATTAGTCTGTTCAATCATTGGCAACTGATCGTCGCCGACGGGAACCACTTCGGCTTTGAAGGCCGTAATATCTGCCGCCTGACTGATGGGATAAACCAGAAAACCAACCGGTAACGAGCGGGCAAACCCTTTCTGCGCAATTTCGTTTTTAACCGTAGGATTACGCTCTACGCGAGCCACGGTGACGATATTCATATAAAGCGCGGTCAGTTCCGCAAGGGCAGGCAGGGCCGATTGCAAACAAATAGTGGTCAGTGAAGGATCTATTCCTGCGGCAAGATAGTCGGCAAGTACCTCGGGAATATTGTTGCGGATCTTTTGCGGTGTGCTGCCGTTATCGGTTAGTCCTTGCAGGTCAGCCACCAATATAAACTGCCGATAATCATGTTGCAGCGCGGCGCGCTGGCGCAATGACCCCACATAATGGCCAAGATGCAGCGGGCCGGTGGGACGATCGCCAGTGAGGATGATGGTTTTATTGTTCATGTAAGACTCCTTAGTCATAAAACCGAAAGGGGTCTCTAAATGCAAATAACCGCCTTTCGGCGGTTATCTAAAAATGGGAAAAACACATTCTGACCGCCTTTAAGAAGGCAGCCACCACAGGTTGTAATTAAAAGCGGTGATATCGTGTTTTGTGTTCATTGAATTAACATATCACCGCCTGGCGTTGAGGTAAAGCCATGTTCAACTGGCCTCCAGCATGCCAAAGCTCACGATGCGCGAACGTCCCAGCTCTTTAGCGCGATACAGCGCCACGTCTGCAGCACGCAGCAGGTTGTCGCTCTGGGCGTGCTGCGGATAGCTGGCTACGCCAATAGAGACATCGACGTGACCAATTTCAGAGACGCCAAAGCGCAGCGACAGTTCGCGTACGCCGTTATAAATATCCGTCGCAAGGCGGTTGGCGGCCTGTTCATCCGTATTGGCCAGCAGCACCAGAAACTCCTCACCGCCATAGCGGAAGGCCATGCCGCTGTCGTGAACCACACGCTGAATGGTGGCGGCGATACTTTTTATCACGCTGTCTCCCGCCTCGTGACCAAAGCGATCGTTAATATTTTTAAAATGGTCGATATCGATCATCAGGCAACTGATCGGCTCCTTGTTGCGTACGGCCTGGCTCATCTGAGTACGTAAGGTATCTTCCAGATGATGACGGTTACGCAGACCAGTTAGCGGATCGTAGAGCGCTTTCTCCAGCAGGGCGTCACGCAGACGCTGGTTGGCTAATGCGAGGCCGAGTGCTTCTGCCATTAGCTCCAGATACGCACGAGAAGGGGTGGAATCATCGCTAAGGTTCTGGAATGAGAGCAGACCGATGGCTTCTCCTTGGGCAATCAGCGGAACGCACAGGGTATGTTGCTGGCATGAATCCGGCAGATGGTAGCAGGCGATATCGGGTTCACCTTGTACCGGAGGGTGGCTCTGGCCGCGGCGCACAGCCCAGCATTCGTCCGGGTGGAACGCATCCGCTTTACCCTGCGGTGAGAGCCATTGTGCAACGCAGCGCATTTGCCAGGGTTCCCGGTCCAGTATGTAAAGCCGCCCGGCAATACCTGGGGCAATATTCGGTGCAAACAGTTCCGCCACATTGATGACATCGGCAAAATTCTCGCAACCCTGCAGGCGCTGCGTCATACGTGCCAGCAGATCGCGGATTGCCCAGTCGGCATCTCGCTCCTTCTCCAGTCTCTGACGAGCCAGACCGTTCTCGCGGAAGATCCGGATCGCCTGTGCCATGTCGCCTATTTCGTCTATCTGGTTAAAGCTGGGCGTCTCAACGGCATAATCCTGCGATGCGAGACGGTTTACGACATCGCTCAAACGCACGACGGGGCGCAGGACACGACGCTTTAAAATGAAACCGAGAACGAATAAAAACAGCAGCGCCGTCAGACCGACCATCACTTCGGAAGCCGTCCGCAGCATGCGGGATGACTGGGTTGCATCTTCAATCGTGTTGCGTACGCGGCTATCGAGTAACTGGCGGAAATGATCTATACGGTCCTGGGCTCGCTCCAGTTCCTGTTCATAGGCTTTCCCGTACAGCAGGGTGATGGCCTGCGACTCTTCTCCACGCGCGACGCTGGCAAGCGCCTCGGCCTGCTCATCCTGCAGAGCATCCACAATCTGTAGCCCTTCGTGCAATAGCGCCAGCTCTTCATCCGTTGCACCAAGGTCTTTGAGCTTCGACAGACGATGCTCAACGGCTTTCAGCGACGCTTCTTTCTGACGGTAGGCGTTGAGCACCTCAGGATCTTTTGCAATAACATAGTCGCGCGCCAGGTCGGACAGAGACCAGGCGTCAAGCTCCACTTCTTCGGTCAACTGATCGAATTGATAACGCTGCTCTACCACCTGGCGTTCGGTGTTATCGGCGCTGGATGCCATCAGCATGACAATACCGGAGGCGATGGTCAGACATACCGTCGCGCTATAGGCCCAGTTGGTGATTGTGGCAATTCGCACTGATTTAGTTCCTTCTGCGACGATTAATGAATACGCATGATTGAAATTATAGAAAACGTATGATTTTGCGTGAAAATAAAAAAGGCGGTCCGAAGACCGCCTTTTGTTATCGTCCGGCCATCACAGATCTGGAGGATTTTTTCCTTCTTCCATAAAGGCTTCGTCAATTCCTTCCACGTTACCTTCATGGTCACGCCCGGAAAACAGGTTCCAGCAGGTAATGAATAGCGCAGCAATCAGTGGGCCAATCACAAAGCCGTTGATACCGTAGATCTCCATTCCACCGAGGGTGCTTATCAGGATCAGGTAATCAGGCATTTTGGTGTCTTTACCTACCAGCAGCGGACGCAGGATATTGTCCACAAGCCCAACGATAATCACAAAGAAGCCAACGATAAACAGCCCTTGCCATAGCTGATGGGTGGCGAACAGAAATATTGCTGCTGGTACCCAGACGATCGCTGAACCGACGGCGGGCACGAGGGAGAGAAACGCCATCAACGCGCCCCACAGAACGCTACCGTCGATATCTACAATCGCAAACGCGATGCCGCCAAGAATACCCTGAACCAAAGCGACGACCGCCGTGCCCTTGACTGTTGCCCGCGTCACGCCGACGAATTTTGCAAACAGGTGCTGTTTGGCAAAATCAGAAAGCGGTAATGAGTCCAGAATCTGGCGCACCAGGTACGGTCCGTCCTTCAGTAAGAAGAACAGTAGATACAGCATGATGCCGAAGCTAATAGCAAAGCCGAATGTTCCTTTACCAATCAGGAACGCGCTGCCGGCGAGGTACTGTCCACCCTGCAGCACGACATCGGACAGTTTTTTCTGGATCTGCGCGACATCATCCAGATTGTGTTCTGCCAGAAAACCTCTGGCCCAGTCAGGAAGATACGAAAGAACAGAAGCGACGACCTCCGGGAACTGCGTGTCATTCTGTTGCAGTTTGGTGTACACCACGTTCAGTTCAATGGCCAGCGATGACAGGATTACCATCAGCGGGATAAAGACAATCAGACAGATAATGACGATGGTAATCAACGATGCCAGTCCGTTGCGTTCGCCAAGCGCACTGCGCAGTCTGTTTTTTACCGGGTTAAAGATAGTCGTTAATATCGCGGCCCACAAAATGGCGGAAAAGTAGGGGGACAGCACATCGAAGAACGCCCAGGTCACGAGGGCAAGTATGAAAATGAAGAAACCTTTAGTCAGTCCGTTAAATCGCATTAGTGAACCCTGTAATGAAAAGCAGTCCAGACTATAGAACCGTTCAGGGGATTTACCAACTTTAGCTGAAGATTGCCGCTTATTTTGGCTAAAACGGTGACTTACTGAAGATAAAAACCAATGAATATCCACAGTATTAATGTGATATTCGAATGACAGCAGCCATTAGATTTTTAGTGCATCAAGGATGACGGTTTCTATTTTTTCTGGAGTGGTGAAGGGGGCAAAACGCTTAAGCGGTTTTCCGTCGCGTCCGACCAGAAATTTAGTGAAGTTCCACTTGATCCTCCCACCCAGTATGCCGGGTAATTCATCTTTCAGGTAACGAAATACCGGGTGTGTAGCGGCACCGTTAACCTCCACTTTCTCAAACATTGGAAAACTCACGCCGTAGTTGACGTAGCAGGTCTGCGCGATTTCGTCCGCCCCACCGGGTTCCTGCTTACCAAACTGGTTGCAGGGGAAACCAAGCACCACCAGGCCCTGTGTGTTGTATTTCTTATACAGTGCTTCAAGGCCCGCATATTGTGGCGTAAAGCCACAATGGCTGGCGGTATTAACCACCAGTACCAGTTTGCCTGCATAGTCGGCCATTGAAATAAGCTGACCATTCAGGCTGGTGGCGGTAAGTTGATGAAAAGTGCTCATTTTTTAAACCTCAGGTCAGGGTGAGTTTAGCGTCGACATTGCCACTCAGCGCGTTACGGGCAGTTGAAGCCTTATAGAAAATCTTCATGGCATCGTTTTTCTGTTGTTTATTGGCACAACTTGACCATTTCTGATTTCCTCATTGACACAAGGTTGAGGTTTACCAAACAGATATCCTTGGGCGAAATCGCAGCCCAGCGCCTGAAGGCTTTTTAGTTGCTCCTGAGTTTCAACACCTTCAGCAACAGCCTTCATATTGAGTGATTTCGCCATGCCCGTGATCAGTTTGATGATATTAAGCGCATCTTCATGTGTGGATATTGAATGCACAAAAGATTTGTCTATTTTAATTTTATCGAAGGCAAGCTTGCTCAGGCGCGAAAGAGAAGAATATCCGGTACCAAAATCATCGATGGAGATTTTTACGCCCAGGGCTCTGAGCTTATTAAGCGTATTCATCTGCGTCGTACTCTCAGTGAAGAGAGAGGACTCTGTTACTTCCAGTTCAAGACGATCGGCTGGGAGTCCAGTTTCTTTCAGAATAGACAGTACGATACCGACAAAGGCTTTGCTGCTTAGCTGGACAGGAGAGACATTTACTGAAATTTTAGCAGGAACCGCCCAACAAGCCGCTTCCCTGCAGGCAATTTCAAGCACTGCTTTCCCCATCTCATTAATCATTCCGGTTTTTTCAGCAACAGGAATAAAGTTATCCGGCGACAGGAGGCCCTTTAGAGGATGGAGCCAACGAATTAGGGCTTCATAGCTATAAATTTCCTGGCTGAAGGAGTCAACAATGGGCTGATAATAAACCACGAATTCTTTGTTCACTATTGCCAATGCCATATCATGCTCAAGCGTTCTGCTTTCTTGTAGCTTTTCTAACATTCGTTGTCGGAAGACTTTTATCTTACCTGAGCCTTCACCTTTGGCTTCATAAAGGGCCAGATCGGCAAATTTATAAAGATAGTCGGAACGACGTTCAGTGTCTGAGATAACAATGCCAACACAGGTGGTTATGTTGATAATCGTGTTATAAATAGTGTAGGGCTGGCTGATAAATTCACATATTTTCTGGGCCCGCGAAACGGCGTGGCTTTCTGTCAGGCCACTTGAGAGAAACGCAAATTCATCTCCACCCAGGCGATACAGCGTATCCGAAGTAAGGCTCATTGAAACCAGTCGGTCTGATATCTGGCGTAGCAACATATCACCGGCATCATGACCATACGTATCATTTACCTCTTTGAATCGATCTAAATCAAACAACATCACAGTCACAGAATCGTGATTTTTTTCTGCTTTCTCAATTGTTTTATTTAAATCGCTCCAGAATAGTTGACGATTATTCATCTCAGTAAGAGAGTCATGGTAGACGTCATATTCCAGTTTAGCATTCTGGATTTGCAGCTTTTCTTTTGATTTCTGCAGTTCTTCGGCAAGACTCTTGACCTGCAGGTGCGCCCGCAGAATATTTCTGTTTTGATAGAAAATGAGCACTCCCAGAATCGCACTCAGTATTATCAGCAGCACCGAGGTTGCTGAGTAAATATAGTACAGCGTTTGAATTTTTTGGTTGGCGTTATTGATCGAGTTAACATCTTTGTTTAACGCGCCAGATGAAAGACGACCCAGTGGCACATCCAGAGTATGCATTTTTTTCAGATAAGCCTGGAGTGCTGAACGGTTCATTTTCTCTAGATTAACATCCAGAAAACTAAGGGTGTTTTCAAGTTTTACCGCCAGCTCACGGTGGGCTATATTGCTTTCTATGTAGCGCCCCAGGTCACCTTCTTTTATTAAATCACTCTGGCTGAGCATAATGTCGAGGCGCATGCGTACATCATCGAGATTTATCGTATCATCGATAGTGTAAAGACCCAGCAATGACTCGAATCGGTAATATTGTGATACCAGCTGAGCAGCAGACCAGGAATCGGTGTAGTGAGTCAGTTTCTGTAACTCTTGTTGCCGTTCATGCACGAGGAAAGAGATATATCCGGTAGATATAAAAAGAAAAAAGATGATGCCAGCCAGTATTCTGTTCATGATGTTCCTCTGAACGCTTACTCAATATCCATACTACTGACCTGCCATGCAGACCTTGAATAATAAATCTGATTATTCAGTTCCGGCATGCTGTCATAGGGGTACACAATGAATAAAGGACCTTTATCACGGATGCGCATATATTTTCCGTTGATTTTTAACGCAAGGATGGCATTGTATTTTTTGAAATCACTGAGAGGGATTACGGTGGTGTAGTCATTGAGCGCAGTGACCTTTACAACCGAGCCGCTCGCGCCGACGTAATCCATGAGCTTTTGTAGTGGAATACCCGTAAAAGTAGTGCGTCCATTATACCAGGGGGAGGTGGTCTGGAAACTGACCATGCCCAGCTTCTCAAGGCTGGCGGTATCAAAAACGGCTTTCCCGTCTGCATTTGTATTTTCAATATTACCGGACAGCGTTAAAAGAACTGTACCGGAAGGCTGGGGAAGTTCACCTGCCCAGAGCTGGGTGGTGAGCACAAAGCTTACTAACATTACGATTAACCGCATTCTTACCTCACCAATCAGCCGGATGTAAAAGAATTATAATTTAGATATCACTCTATTTATATATATTGCATAGGTATTATTGATGCAATAAATTCAGCTTTATTTTTATTCCTCTAAATCAATGGGTTAGATTTTGTCTGTTTTATTATGATGTTTAATCAATGCTGATGGTGTTATTTGAGGAAAACGTAATCTCACTATGTATGTACAAAAATAAATCATTTATTGACTCAGTGCCAATAAATGCCTACGAAAATAAAGGTTTATTTTTTCCCAGCGGCGGGGCGTTGTTTACTGGTTGGTGGCTATATCGGATACGAAGCGGGCCAAAGTATAGCGGGAGCGCTTCGTGTCGGTAATCAAGATCAGACTTTTTATGCTGCGGCTGGTGCAGTTCAACTGAACCCGTTTATTCACCCGCCTGAACTGACTGGCGGGCATACAGGTAGGCGGTGGCCCTTGATACGCCCAGATGCTGTGCCACCGTATCCATAGATTTGCGTACGTTCAGCAAACCGTCCTGGCGTAATTGTTGAATCAGCAGCTTACGGTCTTGAGGTTTAAGGGCTCGGGCCGTCGTAGCGCGTTTAGCGGCAAAGTCATCAATACGCTGGCGGATGACTTCGTTACTGCCGGGATCGATATGTTCCTTAATGGGGGAGTTTTCGGTTTCAGTAAAACGCGCAAGAGCACTCTGCATACCACGAAACAGCGTCATATCTACATTCAGACAGAGAGCTGCTACGTATCTGCCTTCTTCATCCTTGATGCCAATTGAGGTACTTTTCACCGGGCGACCATCGGCAAACTGATTACTGTAGTTCGCAATGATGCTGGGAAAGTCAGGCGATGCGATTCTCGCCAGGCCAAGCTCGGTTGCTGGCTGGCCGGGTTGACGTCCGGACAGATTATTATGGATGGATAAAATGGCATGTTCAGGATTTTTGAGGTCATGAACCACCACTTCGCAAAACGGAGAGAAGGTCTCACTCAATCCCCTGGCGATAGTATCAATTTGGCTGAGAAGCGAGTTATTGTCGGTTTTTGGCATGCCAGTCTCCTGCGGTGATGCCTGTTGCCATGATTGCGAGCAGTTTACAGTGACCTGGGATCGTTTTTCCAGACGGCAATGTACAGACAGTAACATTAGGGTATCTGCATGACAGATACCCTGTTTATCATCTGGCCAGAAATTCACTGTAGCGGCTGATATCCACGTTTCCGCCGCTGATGATAATGCCGACTTTCTTGCCGCGAAGTTCAGCTTTGCGCGCTCTGGCGGCAGCAAAACCCAGACACCCGGTCGGCTCAACGACGATTTTCATGCGTTCAGCGATAAATTTCATTGAGGTGATTAACTCAGCGTCTGAAACCGTCAGAATATCGTTCACGTTTTGCTGGATAATCTGAAACGTATAGTTCCCGAGATGTTGGGTCTGAGCACCGTCAGCAATGGTTTTGGGCGTATCGATATGAACAATTTTTCCGCTACGAAACGACTGTTGACCATCGTTCCCCGCTTCAGGTTCGACACCATAGACGATGCAGTCAGGAGACAGATGTCTGGCCGCCAGAGCGGATCCTGAGAGCAGGCCGCCACCGCCCAGACAAACGAAAAGGGCGTCTAACTGACCCACTTCTTCAATCAGCTCTTTTGTGGCGGTGCCCTGGCCTGCAATCACGTGCGGATGGTCGTAAGGGGGGATCAGCGTTAATCCCTGTTTCTCTGCCTGGTCCCGACCAATTTTTTCACGATCTTCAGTATAGCGATCGTAAGTTACCACCTTTCCGCCATAGCCTTTTGTTGCTGCAACTTTAGCTACCGGAGCATCATGCGGCATGATAATTGTTGCTGGAATCCCTAATAATTTTGCCGACAGTGCAATGGCCTGCGCATGGTTACCGGAAGAAAACGTCACGACGCCCGCAGCACGTTGTTGTGGTGTGAACTGGCGTAGCGCATTCATAGCGCCGCGAAATTTGAAGGCGCCCATTCTCTGGAAGTTTTCGCACTTAAAGAAGACTTCCGCGCCAAATTCTTCATTAACCGTTCGGGATGTCATCACCGGCGTTTTGTTAGCATAATCTGCGATGCGCTCTGCCGCAGCGGCAACATCGTTATAATCAGGCAGTGTCATTTCAGTCATTGTTGTTCACCTGTATGTTGTTAAATGTCACGCTTGCGGGGCCAACGCCATAGCTTCAACTTCCAGCGCAAAACCATAATGAAGTTCCGCAACACCGGCTACTGCACGGGATGGACGGAAATCGCCGATCCACTCCCCATAGATTTTGTTAAACGTCGGCCACTGATTCATATCCGTCACATAGACGCGAACTGACACCAGATGCTGGCGGGAAACTCCAGCACCTGCCAGACAAGCATCAATATTCTGTAGCACCAGCCGGGTTTGATCTTCAAAAGAGGCATCCGCTTTTTTCTCGCCGTCGAAAGTGACCGGCAATTGCCCGGAAATGAATACGAAACCGCCAGCCGTTGTACTGTGCGAGTAATGACCTGCTGGCGGGAAGCTTCCAGCAGATGAGTTCAGTGTAATGTCCGCGGACATAATAAACCTCCTGTAGCTGATGATTCACTTTGTATAAAATAATACAGTTTGTATTATTTTATACGCCTATATGCCACTTTCGGCTAGAGATAATTTTCGCGGGTGATGATTTTGTGAACTATTGCAAATGTGGCTAACGTAAATCGCTAACCAGGGTAGGAACGAAGAGGGGAAGGCAGGAGAGTGAAGAAACGCCCCGGGCGGGGCGTCTAAGGCAAAATACTAGCCGATGTGACCGTGGTTAATTTTACTTAACGGTTCATTGATATCGAAGATTTTGAACGTCACGTCTTCCACACCCAGGTGCTTCAGGCGGGCGGTATGCTTTTTGATATAGGCCTGAGCGGTGTCTTCGTCCTGGAACAGGTAGACGCCACCCGCTTCGTGATTTGCTTCGTTCTCGGTCCAGATTTTCCAGATGAACCCCGGCTCCTGGTTGATTGATTCGGCCAGTTCAACGAGCTGATTCGACATCTCAGCCCCAAACGGACCATGAAAATCAAAGTGTATCTGCACGAGTTTGTTCGACATAAATCCTCCATGGATTGGTTATTTCGGGTAAGGCTGCTAGCGCAGCAGCACTTTACCGGTCAGATAAGTTATTGCCTGCCCGCTGATATAAACACGCGTTCCTGCTAACTGACAGCGTAAATCCCCGCCGCGCTCAGAGACCTGGCGCGCCAGCATCTGTGTTTTATTCAGTTTTGCAGCCCAGTAAGGGATCAGCATGCTATGTGCCGAGCCTGTGACCGGGTCTTCCGCGACGGCTTCACCCGGGCAGAAGAAACGGCTGACAAAATCGTATTCCCCGTCACCCGGCGCGGTGATGCATACCATTTTCCCCAGCGGAAGCATGGCGTGGATGTTTGGGCGAACAGCCTCAACCTGCTGTTGATTTTCCAACACCACCATGTAATCGCGCGCCACGCGCATCTCCTTGTATTCGGTGATGCCTAATGTTTCCAGTAGTAAAGTGGGCGGCATGGCAGATTCGCTTTGCCAGGCTGGAAAATCGAGCGTCAGCCATACACCGCTGCGCGTGACCGTCAGCGTTCCCACAAAGCGGGTAGCAAAATGGATTTTTGTATCCGGGTAATCCAGATGTTCAAAGATGACATGCGCGGCGGCAAGCGTGGCATGCCCACACAGATTGATTTCACCTTGAGTGGTAAACCAACGCAGCTCAAAACCATTCTCATTGGCGACAAAAAAAGCGGTTTCTGACTGGTTATGCTGCTGCGCCATCTTTAATAATGTTTCATCGGGCAACCAGTCCGTGAGCGGACAGACTGCTGCGGCATTACCGCCAAACGTCGTGGTGGTAAAAGCATCCACCATGTAAAAATCGATTTGTTGCACAGAATAACCCTCTCATCGCACTCAGGATAAATCACACTCTACCATGCCAGCCATTGGGTCAGCGCTCCGATTCGCCACTGCGGTGAAAATTCGTTATCATCCGTCCCCACACCTCATTCTGGCTGCCTGATGTCTACGATCCTCGATAACTTTATTGCCCCACCTTGTCATGACGAGATAGAGATCCTCTATCGGGACGAGCATCTGGTGCTAATCAATAAACCCAGCGGGTTACTTAGCTTGTCGGGCAAAAATCCGCAGAATCTCGATTCGGTACATCACCGGCTGGTACAGATTTACCCTGGCTGCACGCTGGTACATCGGCTTGATTTCGGCACTTCTGGACTGATGGTGGTCGCCCGTAACAAGGCTATCAACGCTGCGCTTTGCCAGCAGTTCAACCAGCGTACGGTCACTAAGGTGTACAGCGCACTGTTATGCGGGCATCTGGAAAACGACGAAGGAGTTATCGATGCAGCGATTGCCAAAGACCCGGCGCTGTTTCCATTAATGTCAATTTGTGCTCTCAACGGCAAACCCGCACGTTCGCGCTATCAGGTTGTCGAGCGCTTTTATCATCGTCAGGAAAAGGGGGCGTTGCTCCCCTTGACGCGGGTACAACTAATGCCTGAAACCGGGCGAACCCACCAACTGCGGATCCACTGTCAGCTGTTGGGACATCCGATTTTAGGCTGTGATTTGTATGGCGGGCGTCTGCTGCCTGGCACTGAAAGGGTGCCGCGACTGATGCTGCATGCCAGTGAACTGCATTTCAGGCATCCCACTAGTGAAGCGTGGATGAACGCCCAAAACGCCAGCCCGTTCTGAGGATGTAAAAAAAGCCGCCAGACGGCGGCTATTTGGGCATTATCGTGCAGCTCGTTGCAATATAACCGCTGACGGCTGGCGTTGCAGAAAGCGCATCCGCAGCATCATCAGCACCGCCGCAGAGGTCAGGCCGATAATAAAGCCCATCCAGAATCCTGCTGGCCCCATTCGGTCAACCACCAGATCGGTCAGCGCCAGAATATAGCCGCTCGGCAGACCCAGCACCCAGTAGGCTGTAAAGGTTATAAAGAAAATGGAACGCGTATCTTTATAACCACGCAGGATCCCGCTGCCAATAACCTGGATAGAGTCCGATATTTGATACACTGCGGCCAGTAACATGAGCTGCGCGGCCAGGGCGACGACTTCCGGATTATTGTTGTAGAGCAGGGCAATATGCTCGCGGAATGTCACGGTGAAAATCGCCGTTACGACCGCCATGCAGACACCGACACCCAGACCCGTTCTGGCTGCAGTTTGTGCATCCAGCGTGGAGCCCTGGCCCAGACGATAACCGACACGAATGGTGACGGCAGCAGCCAGAGACATCGGCAGGACGAACATTAACGAACTGAAGTTCAGTGCGATCTGGTGTCCGGCCACGTCGACAATCCCCAGCGGGGAAACCAGCAGAGCGACCACCGCAAACAGCGTTACCTCGAAAAATAACGCCAGCGCGATAGGTAAACCCAGTTGCACCAGACGCTTCATTACTGCGGTGTCAGGTTTCTGGAAACCACGCTCATTACGGATATCGCGCATTGAGCGCGCACGTTTGATGTAAGAGAGCATGGCGATAAACATCACCCAGTAAACAGCCGCCGTAGCCACGCCGCAGCCTACGCCGCCCAGTTCCGGCATGCCTAAATGTCCATAAATGAATACGTAGTTCACCGGAATGTTCACCAGCAGGCCGAGAAAGCCCATCACCATCGCTGGTTTAGTTTTGGCTAATCCTTCGCACTGGTTACGGGCTACCTGGAAGAACAAATACCCCGGAGCGCCCCACAGCAAGGCACGCAGGTAGCCAACGGCTTTATCCGCCAGCGCCGGGTCAATGTTATGCATAGAGCGAATAATGTACCCTGCGTTCCATAGCACAACCATAATCAGCACGGAGACGCTGCCCGCCAGCCAGAATCCCTGACGTATTTGATGGGCGATACGGTCGCGGCGTCCGGAACCATTGAGTTGCGCAATGACAGGCGTCAAAGCCAGCAGTAGTCCATGACCAAACAGAATGGCAGGTAACCAGATGGAGGTACCAATGGCGACTGCCGCCATATCAGTAGCGCTGTATCCGCCCGCCATGACGGTATCAACGAATCCCATTGCGGTTTGAGCGATTTGCGCAAGAATCACCGGTATTGCCAGAGCTAATAACTGACGCGCTTCACTTACATACTTTTGCACGTGTACACCACTATATTGTTGTTATTTGAGAGACTAAAAAAGCCGCCTTATATGGCAGCAAGGAGAAAAAGCAGGGGAAATTTCAGTCTATTGTAGCGAGGAATACGTAATTCTCCAGTGAAAAAACAGGCGCTGGTGGCGCATTGCTGGCAACCTGAATTTCCACCTGCTATTGTGCTGTGCAGAGATGTCTTAATTGAGTTCAGGAGTAGGAAGTATGTTTACGGGTATTGTGCAGGGCACCGCAAAATTGGTGTCCATTGATGAAAAACCAAATTTTCGTACGCATGTTGTGGAGTTGCCTGAATATATGCTGGATGCGCTGGAGACCGGCGCATCGGTTGCCCACAATGGGTGCTGCCTGACGGTCACCCAAATTAACGGTAACCAGATAAGCTTTGACCTGATGAAAGAAACGCTGCGTATCACCAATCTGGGCGATCTGAAGGTCGGTGATTTGGTTAACGTTGAGCGTGCGGCAAAATTCAGTGATGAGATTGGCGGACATTTAATGTCGGGCCATATTATGACCACTGCCGAAGTGTCGAAAATTCTTACCTCGGAGAATAACCGTCAGGTGTGGTTTAAAGTCCAGGACCCGTCGCTGATGAAATATATCCTGTACAAAGGATTTATTGGTATTGACGGTATCAGTCTGACGGTCGGTGAAGTGACGCCGACGCGTTTCTGTGTGCACTTGATCCCGGAAACGCTGGAGCGTACGACGCTTGGCAAGAAAAAGCTGGGCGCAAGGGTTAATATCGAAATCGATCCCCAAACGCAGGCGGTGGTTGATACTGTTGAGCGTGTACTGGCGGCGCGTGAAAGCGCCATCAGCAACATAACGGGCGAAGCGGGAGCCTAAGCCTGAGAGTTAAGCCCTCGTTGATACGGGGGCGATAACGATTAACGGGGAACGCGCAGGCCGTGTTCAACGCCGCGAGAAAATACCACCTGCCATAACTGAATATCGCGAGCTCGAAACGCTCCGGCACAAGCGTTCAGATAATAGCTGAACATCCGTTTGAAACGTTCGGTATAGTTATCGGCGATTTCAGGCCAGGAGTTAATGAAACGTTCGTGCCAGGCCATCAGCGTCGTGTCGTAATCCGCGCCAAAATTATGCCAGTCTTCCATTACAAAATGTGGCTCGCTGGCGTTGGCAATCTGGCGAACTGATGGTAAACAGCCGTTCGGGAAGATATATTTATTGATCCACGGATCAACGTTATTGTCGGTCTTTTTGGAGCCGATGCTATGCAGTAAAAAGAGACCATCCGGTTTTAAATTGCGATCGACCACGTCAAAATAGGTGGCGTAGTTTTTCGGCCCTACATGCTCAAACATGCCGACGGAAACAATACGATCGAATTTGTCATTCAGGTCACGATAATCCTGCAGCAAAATTGTGACATCAAGCCCCGCACACCGTGACTGCGCCATTTTCTGCTGTTCTGCCGAAATGGTTACACCCACCACGCTGACGCCATATTCTGATGCCATAAACTGGGATAAGCCGCCCCAGCCGCAGCCTATATCGAGCACCCGCATCCCTGGCTTCAACTGCAGCTTTTCAGCAATCATTTTTAGCTTCGCCTGCTGGGCAGATTCCAGGGTGTCGGCATCTTTCCAGTAGGCGCAGGAATACTGCATATAGGGGTCCAACATGCGAGTAAAGAGATCGTTGCCTAAATCGTAATGTTCTTTGCCGACAACCCATGCACGCTTTTTGGTCTGCAAATTGAACAAGCGAGCAGCGGCAATTCGTAACGTATCTTTGAAGTGGCGGGGGAGTTGGTTTTCAAGACCGGCGCGCAGGACTTTACTAAAAAACATATCCAGCCGGTCACATTCCCACCAGCCATCCATATAACTTTCACCCAACCCTAACGATCCTTCCTGCAATACTCGTTTGAAAAAATCGGGGTTCTTTACGCGAATATCCGCCGGTGCCGGACCATTAATGGTAATGCCTGCACGGCTCAATAATTCATTGGTGATGCGGTACCAGTCATCATCCGGTACGCTGACGTCTTCTATACACGATGAACTCATAGCTTCTCCATCACTGGTCGGTGATCAGAACCTTAAAACAGCGTAGACGCTTTTTTGGGCTTTGTGAGAAATCTCACGGAATTAATCCGTGAATCTATAATCCGACGTAGAACAGAGGAAGGGAGGAACCCTTGCCGAAAAGACCATCCGTGGGAATACGGGAACATTCTTGTCCCCGTTAACACATAAAAATTATCGTTTTTTTAACATCCGGAAATCAGTATAGGCCTGAATTTTTGACGATTCAACCGATAATTCTTAGCGGGCTAATTAATTGCCCGCGACAATTATTAGTGAGACTCTCCGTGGGCAATTTGCGCGCGGTCATCTGTTTGCGGGGCGTCAGTTTTCTGCGATTGCATTTTGTAACCCACAGCAGCCAGCAATACCGTGGTCAGCATAACGCTGGTAGTGGTGAGCAGCGGGGTAGCAATCAACCAGGAAACGACAAGGCTTGCCAGGAAGCATAAACCCAGTTGCAGCGTATTCTGCAATGCGGCAGCGCGTCCAGTGGCCTGTGGGAAAGGGCGTAATGCCTGCGCGACAACGATAGGGTAGATTGCGCCGTTCGCAATCGCCATAACGCAGAATGGGATCAGGATTTCAGCCAATGCGACATGATGAATAAAGCCGGTCGCCCAGGTGCCCACAACGCTGAAGGCATACAGAATGAGTAACCAGGGCAGCAGCTGACGACCCTGCCATTTTTGCAGCGCAGCACGACAGCCGTAACCACCGATTAAAAAGGCGATAGTTTGCGGAACATAGCTCAGACCAATTACCGCTGGGCTATAACCCATTTCGCTAAGGATGAACGGGGAACCCGTCAGCCATGCAAAAAAGCTCGCGGAGCAGGCGGCATAAATCAGCACGTTTCCACGGTAAGTTTTCGAGCGCAGCAAGGTGGCGAAAGTCAGTTTATCCTGGCTGTCATCGCGTGCTTTAGCTGTAGGCTTTAAACGCAGCGCCGGAAGCATCAGAATCAGAGTAATGGCGAACAGGGTGGCAAAAATGGCCTGCCAGGAAAAATGTACCAGGATCCAACTACCTAATAACGGGGCGAGGGCAGGTGATAACCCGACCAGCGGCATAATGGTGGCAAAGATGCGGTTTACTTTTTGTGAAGGATAATAGTCGGTAACCAGCGCTTGCCAGATAACCGATGCTGCACAGACGCCAACGGCCTGAACAAATCGCAGTACCAGCAGGCCTGTGGCGTTTTCAACCCACAGCATGCCCAGACTGCCCAGTGCGAAGATAGATAAACCCAGCAGCAAAATAGGCTTGCGACCATAGTGGTCAGAGAGCGGTCCCCACAGCAGTTGTGCGACGGCAAAACCAGCTAAGAACAAGCTCAGGCTAGCGCTGACGGCAGATGCAGGCGTTTGCAGATCGGACTGAATTGCGGCGAAGGCGGGCAGATACATATCTGTTGCCAGAAAGCCGAGCACGCTAAGGCCCGCCAGCCAGACTAAAAACCCTTTCCCAGGTTGCATCATCATTTCTCTTTTTTTAGCAGTAGAACAATGCCGCTGAGTGTAGTGAGTGTAATTCTCGCTGTGAAACGCTAATATTTGCTTACTGATTTCAAAATTTTTGCAGGCAGAATATGTGGTCGGAATATTCACTTGAAGTGGTTGATGCGGTTGCGCGTAACGGTAGCTTTAGTTCGGCCGCGCAGGAGTTACACCGTGTACCTTCGGCGGTAAGCTACACTGTGCGCCAACTGGAAGAGTGGCTAGCGGTACCACTTTTTGAGCGACGCCATCGGGATGTGGAATTAACGCCTGCCGGGGCATGGTTTTTAAAAGAAGGTCGCTCTGTTATCAAAAAAATGCAGATCACGCGCCAGCAATGCCAGCAAATTGCCAACGGCTGGCGCGGACAGCTGGCGATCGCAGTCGATAACATTGTCCGCCCGGATCGTACCCGACAGATGATCGTGGATTTCTACCGTCACTTTGATGATGTGGAGTTATTAGTTTTTCAGGAAGTGTTTAACGGCGTATGGGACGCGCTGTCCGATGGACGCGTGGAGCTGGCCATCGGTGCCACACAGGCGATTCCGGTAGGGGGGCGCTATACCTTCCGCGATATGGGAATGCTGAGCTGGAGCTGCGTGGTAGCCAGCCATCATCCACTGGCGTCAATGCCCGGACCGCTAAGTGATGATACGTTGCGCAACTGGCCGTCACTGGTACGCGAAGATACCTCCCGTACGCTGCCAAAGCGTATTACCTGGCTGCTGGATAACCAAAAACGCGTCGTCGTGCCCGACTGGGAATCATCCGCTACCTGCTTATCAGCAGGGCTGTGTGTTGGCATGGTACCGACGCATTTTGCCAAGCCGTGGATCGATAGCGGCAAGTGGGTTGCGCTGCAACTGGAGAACCCCTTTCCTGATGCCGCATGCTGTCTGACATGGCAGCAGAACGATACGTCACCGGCATTGAGTTGGCTGCTGGACTATTTAGGGGATAGTGAAACGTTGAACAAGGAATGGCTGCGGGAGCCAGATGAGACTCCCGCACAACAGGCTTAACGGCGGTAATCGCGGAACGGACCGTCGGCAACGGAGCGACGCTCAACCAGACGTGGATGCACCTCGATAGACTGTGACTCTTCACGTTTATTCACGATACGGTCTAACAGCATGTTGAAGGCCGTTTCACCTAGTGAATCCTTCGGCTGGTGAATGGTCGTTAAGGCCGGCGTGAAGAAGCGGGCGTTGCGCACGTTGTCGTAGCCGATGAGTGAGACATCCTGTGGTACGCGCAGACCCATTTCGTCAGCGGCGCACAGCGCACCCATGGCCATAATATCGCCACCGCAGAAGACAGCGGTCGGACGATGCGACTGAGACAGAATTTGCTGCATGGCGCGATAGCCGGACTCAGGCTCGAAATCGCCCTGGACAATCCAGTTATCAGGCACTTTAATCAGCGCTTCTTCCATCGCTTTCATAAAGCCCGCCAGACGCCCGGCCCCGGTGTTACGTTCCATTGGACCTGGGATCACGCCAATTTCACGATGACCGCGTTCTACCAGATACCGACCCGCCATGTAACCGCCTTCGAAGGCGTTATCAATGACCGTATCGGTAAAGTCGGCTTTAGCTTCGCCCCAGTCCATGACGACCATCGGAATATGGCGATACTCTTCGAGCATCGAAAGCAGCGACTCCGGATACTCAGAACACATCACCAGCAGACCATCAACGCGCTTTTGCGCCATCATCGACAGATAGGCCTGCTGCTTTTCGAGACTGTTCCATGCGTTACCCAGAATCAGCGTATAGCCTTTCTGGAAACAGTTTTTCTCCACGGCTTCGATAATTTCTGCGAAATAGGCCGCTTCGCTGCTGGTCGCCAGCAAGCCAATAGACTTGGTGTGATTCACCTTCAGGCTGCGGGCAACTGCGCTCGGAGAATAGTGCAGTTCTTTGATCGCTGCCCAGACAGCATTACGCGTTTCTTCCGCGACAAAGCGCGTCTTGTTAATTACGTGTGATACGGTTGTAGTGGAAACGTTTGCTCGCTTCGCTACATCTTTAATTGTTGCCATTACATCTCACTCCAGACCATATCCTAAGCTCCTGAGAATACTCCAGGTAAACGTTTGCCTTTACACACCCTTAGCGCAACGTAAGGGTTGCGGCACGCCGGGAAAACGACACGGAACGTCAGGAAGGGGTCAATGGCCGGTACGCTAATCAAGTAAGCGTGGAATTTTGTCTGATCTTAACGAAAAGGGGAAGAGTTAAAAGCAGTTATCAATATAAATCGTGAGAGATTTTTGCTTTCAAGTGTGTAAAAATGCGCAATATCACTTTTTGTGTGGGAATAAAAAGGAGAAAACTTGATGAGCACCGATCTGAAATTTTCGTTAGTGACTACCATTATTGTTCTGGGTTTGATCGTCGCGGGTGGCCTGACCGCAGCGCTGCATTGATTTCCCCGAGGGAGTTAGCTCTCCCTCACTCTTTCCGCTCGTCTATCTCTTCTATTGTTTGCGAATAAGCAAAAGTCTTTTGCAATTTTGTTAACTTTATTAATTTTGCGATCAATGTCATGCTTTTGACTCTTATTTTATGTCGCGCCACGGCTCGACGTTACGGAGTCGCAATATGAAACTCAATTATCCTTTACTGGCGCTGGCGATCGGAGCGTTTGGCATAGGCACCACCGAATTTTCGCCAATGGGATTATTGCCCGTCATAGCCAAAGGTGTGGATGTCTCGATTCCGGCGGCCGGCATGCTGATCAGCGCCTATGCGGTAGGTGTGATGGTAGGTGCACCGCTGATGACATTGCTGCTGTCTCATCGCGCGCGACGTAATGCTTTGATATTCCTGATGGCGATTTTCACGCTGGGTAATGTGCTTTCGGCTATCTCGCCGGATTACACCACGCTAATGCTATCGCGTATTTTGACCAGTCTTAACCATGGGGCCTTTTTTGGTCTCGGTTCAGTGGTTGCTGCCAGTGTTGTACCCAAACATAAGCAGGCCAGCGCCGTAGCAACGATGTTTATGGGGTTAACCATCGCCAATATTGGTGGCGTTCCGGCGGCGACATGGCTTGGTGAAACCATCGGTTGGCGCATGTCATTTATGGCCACTGCGGGTCTGGGCGTCATTGCTATGGTCAGCCTGTTCTTCTCCTTACCCAAGGGTGGAGCCGGAGAGCGCCCGGATGTTCGCAGCGAACTGGCGGTACTTATGCGCCCACAGGTGTTGTCGGCGTTACTGACTACTGTACTGGGTGCTGGGGCGATGTTCACGCTTTATACCTACATCTCGCCAGTTCTGCATACTATCACTCATGCCACTCCGGCATTTGTTACCGGGATGCTGGTGTTGATAGGCATTGGTTTCTCGATCGGTAACTACTTTGGTGGCAAGTTTGCTGACCGTTCAGTCAACGGTACGTTGAAAGGCTTTTTACTGCTGCTGATGGTTATTATGCTGGCCATTCCTTTCCTTGCGCGTAATGAGCTGGGTGCGGCGATCAGTATGGTGGTCTGGGGCGCGGCGACGTTCGCGGTCGTTCCACCGTTGCAGATGCGTGTGATGCGCGTTGCCAGTGAAGCGCCAGGATTATCATCGTCAGTCAATATTGGCGCGTTTAATCTGGGGAACGCTCTGGGTGCAGCGGCCGGTGGGGCGGTGATATCAGGCGGCCTGGGCTACAGTTTTGTACCAGTGATGGGGGCGATTGTGGCAGGTCTTGCGCTGCTGCTGGTGTTTATTTCCGCAAGAAGACAGTCAGAAGAGGCTTTCACGACCGCGAATTAATGCAAAAACGCAGAAGGAAGCCCTTCTGCGTTATCTTTTTTATGCTGCGAAGTTCTTCGCAACAAATTCCCAGTTCACCAGCGCCCAGAAATGTTCCAGGTAGCCAGGACGGGCATTGCGATAGTCGATGTAGTAGGCGTGTTCCCATACGTCAACGGTCATCAGCGGCGTCGCGTCGGTAGTCAGCGGAGTACCTGCGTTGGAGGTGGAGACGATAGCCAGTTTGCCATCAGTTCCTTTAACCAGCCAGGTCCAGCCAGAACCGAAGTTTTTGATAGCGGCATCGGTGAACTGCGCTTTGAAATCTGCAAAGCTGCCAAAGGAGGCGGCAATTGCATCAGCCAGTTTACCGGTTGGTTCGCCACCTGCGTTCGGTGCCAGGCAGTTCCAGTAGAACGTGTGGTTCCATACTTGTGCTGCGTTATTGAATACACCGCCTTCAGAGCTACGAACGATCTCTTCCAGTGATTTGCCTTCAAACGCCGTGCCTTTAATCAGATTGTTCAGATTGGTCACGTAGGTTTGATGGTGTTTGCCATAGTGATATTCCAGCGTTTCGGCAGAAATGTGCGGTGCCAGAGCATCTTTGGCATACGGTAATGCAGGTAATTCAAACGACATTGCTTCTCTCCTTATTATTTATATTGAGTACACACAATAGCCTCATTGTGAGTAAGGATAGGGTAGCAAATTGAAAGGTTATGCAAAAGAAGAACTTACCCTACAGCATGTTCTGTAGGGTAAGTTTTTAGCGAATTGTTTTTGGCGTCATTACCCGACGAGCGCCCACATAGTGGCGCTGCCAGTAATCTTCGCTCAGAGAGGTGATTTGAATTTCCTGCCCGCTACGCGGTGACTGAATAAACTTACCGTTTCCGACGTAGACGCCGACGTGATCGGCTGTTCCGCGACCCTGGGTACGAAAGAAGACCAGATCGCCATTTTTCAGTTCGCCACGTTCAATCGGTGCGGCATCACGCAGATGATACATTTCGTTCGCGGTACGCGGAATGCGGAACTTCACCAGATCTTTATAGGCGTAATAAACCAGACCGCTGCAGTCAAACCCGGTTCTTGGCGAGGAGCCGCCCCAACGATAAGGTTTACCGATTTGGTTCATCAAGGTGGACATAGCGGTTTTAGTCGCTTTCTGAACTTTCACTTTATGGGCGTCAGCAAGCGTAGTTGGTGCAGTGGTTTTCACCTTCACGCAGCGTGGTTTATGACCTTTGCGCGGTGTGCATTTTTCAGTCCAGGTAACGGCTGCGGTTTGTGCTACGGCAGTTTTACCACGACGATTTGCAGTTTTAGTCGACTTTGCCGGAGTGGCAGTGCGTTTTTTAGAAGAGGAAGCGGTTTTGGTGCTGGTTTTACTGGTGGTTTTTGTCGCCGTTTTCTTGCTGGTCTTTGTTGTTTTTTGGCTGGTTGTTGCGCTTTTCTTTTTATCTACCGTTTTGATGGTGTGAGAATTGGTAGGTGTCGTCCTGGCCTGCTTGGAAGCATGAGCCATAGGCGTAAAGGGCAGTGTAGTAAAAAGTAAAGCACAGAGCGTGATCGAGATTCGGTTTATCCGCGCCACTGAGCAGTCCTCTGGTAAGGCAGGTCTATCGTGCCTGCGTGTGATTTTCAAAACTTGACGATTCTAATCTATAGAAAGAGGGAAAGTTAATAGCTTTTTTTGTTTAAAACTATGTTTCGTAACCGACCGCAAAAAAAAACATCAATTAACGTTGGAGTTGGTGAACAGATAATCAAATCCACATGTTTGAAGGGGATAAATGAGATTATGAATGCAACTTTTAGCGTCAGGGGATAAAATAATAACGCGTAATGAAAATGTTATTTTCCGTTGCCTGTCTGACCCGTTACAATGTCAGACTACTGCCGTAAAAGAAGTTTAAGGAAGCAAGATAATGAGCACCACTATCGAAAAAATCCAGCGCCAGATCGCTGAAAACCCGATTCTCCTGTACATGAAAGGTTCTCCTAAACTGCCAAGCTGCGGTTTCTCCGCTCAGGCTGTGCAGGCGCTGTCAGCCTGTGGTGAACGCTTTGCTTACGTTGATATTCTGCAGAACCCGGATATTCGCGCCGAACTGCCGAAATACGCAAACTGGCCAACTTTCCCACAACTTTGGGTTGATGGTGAGCTGGTTGGCGGTTGTGACATTTTGATCGAAATGTACCAGCGCGGTGAGTTGCAGCAGCTGATTAAAGAAACAGCTGCGAAATACAAAACCGAAGAGCCGGACGCTGAGTAATATCAGCAGAAGTAAAAAAGCGACCTGAAATGGTCGCTTTTTTTATGTCGCCGTTACGCTTCTTCAGGCACGGGAAGAGGCCAACCACCGAGACGTTTCCATCGGTTAACGATTTCGCAAAACAGCACGGCCGTACGTTCGGTGTCATACAGTGCCGAGTGTGCCTGATTCCCGTCAAACTCCATTCCCGCCGCCAGGCACGCTTTTGACAACACCGTTTGCCCCAATGACAGACCGCTTAATGCCGCTGTATCAAAGGTTACAAATGGATGAAACGGATTCCGTTTCAGCGAGGCGCGTTCTGCTGCTGCCATCATGAAACTGTGGTCGAACGTAGCGTTATGCGCCACCATGATTGCCCGATTGCAGCCGCTGTCTTTAATGCCTTTACGCACCATTTTGAAGATGGCATGCAGAGCGTCATATTCGCTGACCGCGCCGCGTAGCGGATTGTTCGGATCAATACCGTTAAAGGCGAGGGCCTCCGGCTGCAGATTCGCGCCTTCAAACGGCTCTACGTGGAAATGTAACGTCGTGTCCGGCATCAGCCAGCCTTGTTCATCCATTTTCAGTGTGATGGCTGCAATCTCAAGCAGCGCATCGGTTTTGGCATTGAACCCTGCGGTTTCGACATCAATGACGACAGGATAAAAACCACGAAAACGGTCACACAGACCGGAAAGTTGAGCGTTATCGGACATCTGGGTCTCTTAATACGGGAAAATTGCAGCGCGTATTATGGCAAAATGATGAGTATAAAACTACGGGCACAGACGATCTGCGCCCGAGGGGAGGTTATTCGCCCAGGCCGCGCCCGGCGTCTTTCTCTTCGATCAGCTCAATTTTATAGCCGTCCGGATCTTCAACGAACGCAATCACTGTGGTGCCGCCTTTTACCGGACCCGCTTCACGCGTTACGTTACCGCCATTCTGGCGAATACGTTCACAGGCTTCAGCCGCGTTGTCTACGCTCAGGGCGATATGGCCATAGGCAGTACCCAGCTCATACTTGTCGACACCCCAGTTATAGGTCAGTTCGATTACGGCTTCACTGGTTTCAGGACCGTAGCCGACAAAAGCCAGAGAGTACTTGTATTCAGGGTTTTCGCTGGTACGAAGCAGCTTCATGCCCAGCACGTTGGTATAAAACTCGATGGAACGCTGCAGGTCACCCACGCGCAGCATGGTATGGAGTAAACGCATCTTTTTCCTCTTCGAAAATGGCTAATACATTCAAAATGTTGTTTTAGTATAGCGGCGTTGTTACGCCGCTATCAATGGCAGAACGGAGATTGTGACGTTAGAGGGTAGGATAGTCGGTGTAACCTTCCGCGCTGCCGCCGTAGAAGCTCTCAGCACGTTGTGGATTCAGCTCCGCTTTGCGTTGCAGACGCGCCACCAGATCCGGGTTAGCAATATAGGCACGACCAAAAGCAACGGCGTCGATCAGACCTTTCTCGATCAGCGCTTCTGCCTTTTCAGGGGTGTAGGCACCAGCACCAATGATAGGACCGTGGAAGCGCGCGCGAACTTTTTCGCGGAACGCATCGGAATACGGCTCGCCACCGGCCCAGTCCGGCTCAGACATGTGCAGGTAAGCGATTCCACGCTTGCCCAATTGTTCAATCAGATACAGCGCATCGGCTTCTTCGTTCGGACCGTTGTCAACGTTCTGGAATGAGCCAATCGGGGAGACGCGAATACCAATACGATCGGCACCCCATTCTTTAATACCGGCATCAACCACTTCCAGCACAAGACGCGCACGATTTTCGACGCTACCGCCGTACTGATCGGTACGCTGATTAGAGGTTGGCGACAGGAACTGGTGCAGCAGGTAGCCGTGGGCAGAATGCAGTTCAACCATGTCGAAACCCGCTTCGCGCGCGTTGGCTATCGCCTGACGGAAGTCATTAACGATGCCCGGAATCTCTTCGGTTTCCAGCGCACGTGGCATTGAGGTATCGGCACGCGTTGCCAAGCCGTTTTCATCGCGCAGCGAGGTGCGGGTTCCAGCACTAATCGCGGAAGGTGCAACTGGAGCTTGACCATTTGGCTGCAGACTGGCGTGAGAGATGCGTCCGGTGTGCCACAACTGGACAGCAATATGACCTTGCTCAGCGTGTACGGCAGCGGTGATTTTCTTCCATGCGGCAATTTGCGCTTCGCTGTGTAAGCCGGGTGCTCCGGCATAACCTTTCGCCTGTGCGGAAATCTGCGTCGCTTCGCTGATAATAAGACCCGCGCTGGCGCGTTGACGGTAATACTCGGCCATCAGCGGAGTAGGGATGTCGCCAGGCTCAATACTGCGCAGACGCGTCAGTGGCGCCATGAATACGCGGTTTGCTGCCGTAATGGCACCCACTTTCAGTGGGGAAAACAGTTTTTCAGATGACATGTGGCACTCCTGAATAGACCGGTCGTCTAGTAATAAAGGAAATAAAAACGCCTGTTAAACGGCAGGCGTTGTGATGATGTTTTTAACGTGCGCCAGCGCATTTTCCAGCGGAGTAGCGCTACGAGAAATCTTGGCCTGCAGGTTGGCGCCAAGCCACAGCGCATACAGTACTTGCGCCTGCTGTAACGGCTCGCCAACAAAGGACAGACAATGGCTGGCCTGACCTTTCTCCAGTGCCTGCGCTAACAGCACAATAATGTGCCGCGCGCCTTTATCCATCGCTGTGCGCATATCTTCTGACAGATCGCACACTTCGGCAGACAGTTTTACAGTTAAACAGCCGCTAATAATGCCGTGCTGGCTAAACTGGTTCAGGGTTTCCTGATAGTAGGCCAGAATGCGGTCGCGGTAGTTTCCCGCTCCCGTATCAAAGTGCGTAGCCAGTCGCCGATGATAGGCCGCATAGTGGCGTTCCAGCATCGCGACACCGAACGCTTCTTTAGAGCGAAAGTAATGATAAAACGAACCTTTGGGTACTTCAGCGGTTTTCAGTAGTTCGCTTAAACCCATGCCGGTGAAGCCGCGCTGCATACACAGCAGTTCGCCAGTCGCCAGCAGATGTTCGCGTGTATCGTGTTCAGTGATTTTGTTCATGAAAAGGAGTGTAATAGACCAGTCGGTCTAATGCAATAGCGCTTGCGAGAAATTCAGTTAACGTCTTCAATAAGTATATCAATCTTACTAAAGGAGGGGATGTGGCCGAACAGCTGGAGTTTTTCCCCGTCCAGAGCCCATGCCGTGGAATATGTCAGTCTGACGAACGCGGATTTTGCCGTGGCTGTTTTCGCAGTCGGGATGAGCGTTTTAACTGGCAAAAGATGAGCGATGCCCAAAAGCAGGAAGTGCTACGGCTTTGTCGTCAGCGCCTGATGCGTAAATTACGTGCGAACAAAGCCAACCCTTCGGAAGAACCGCAACAACCTTCACTCTTTTAAAAGCGTAATTGCGTATACTCGAGGCACATTCACTTAAAAGGAAGCTGCTATGGTTCAGCGTATTACTATTGCGCCGCAAGGCCCGGAATTTTCTCGCTTTGTGATGGGGTACTGGCGCCTGATGGACTGGAATATGTCCGCGCGCCAGCTAGTCAGCTTTATTGAAGAGCATCTGGATCTGGGCGTGACCACCGTCGATCACGCCGATATCTACGGTGGATACCAGTGTGAAGCGTCGTTTGGTGAGGCAATGAAACTGGCTCCGCATTTGCGTGAAAAAATGCAGATTGTGACCAAATGCGGGATCGCGACGACGGCGCGCGCGGAAAATGCGCTGGGCCATTACATTACCGACAGCGCGCATATTATTGCCAGTGCGGAAGAATCGCTGAAGCTGCTGGCGACCGATCATATTGATCTGTTGTTGATCCACCGCCCCGATCCGCTTATGGATGCTGACGACGTCGCCGACGCTTTCAAAAAATTGCACCACAGTGGCAAAGTGCGTCACTTTGGTGTCTCTAATTTCACCCCGGCACAGTTCTCATTGTTGCAATCGCGTCTGCCGTTTACGCTGGCGACCAACCAGGTTGAAATCTCTCCGGTACATCAGCCGCTCCTGCTGGATGGCACTTTAGATCAACTGCAGCAGTTGCGTATTCGTCCAATGGCCTGGTCCTGCCTCGGCGGCGGTCGCTTGTTTAATGACGATGCGTTCCAGCCATTACGAAATGAACTTGCCGCGATCGCAGAAGAGCTAAACGCGCAGTCTATTGAGCAGGTGGTGTACGCCTGGATTTTACGTTTGCCGTCTCAGCCGCTGCCGATTATTGGCTCAGGAAAAATAGAGCGCGTACGCGCCGCCATTGAGTCTGAGACGCTGAACATGTCTCGCCAGCAATGGTTCCGCATTCGTAAAGCGGCACTGGGTTACGACGTACCTTAATCGCGTTTTTGGTGCATCTCCGTTCAAAATTGTGTCACTGGTTTACACTTAACAATCAGACACCTTTTGGACGGAGGTCTTATGAAGCGTTTGAGTTTGACCATCATCACTTTACTCGCCTGTGCAGGTGCGCAGGCTGCCATTGAAGAAAAAGTGACGATGAATCTGGTCACGTCGCAAGGCGTTGGCCAGGCGATTGGTACGGTCACTATTGCTGAAACAGCAAAGGGGCTGGAGTTTTCGCCCGATCTGAAAGCGTTGCCGCCGGGAGAACATGGCTTCCATGTGCATATGAACGGCAGCTGCCAACCGGCGATTAAAGAAGGGAAAGCCTCAGCCGCGGAATCGGCTGGAGGCCATTATGATCCGCACCAAACCGGCAAACACGAAGGCCCGGAAGGCGCAGGTCATATGGGTGACCTGCCGCTGCTGGTGGTGAATAACGACGGAAACGCCACAACACCGGTCATTGCGCCGCGCCTCAAAACGCTCGATGAGGTTAAAGGCAAAGCGCTGATGATCCATGTGGGCGGCGATAATATGTCCGATCAACCGAAACCGCTTGGCGGTGGCGGAGCGCGCTACGACTGTGGTGTTATCAAATAATCAACTACTGAGAGTGCCCGGCGGTGGCGCCTGTTCGAGTTGTGAAAGCGAGCAGTGTAGCCGCCAGATCAATGCCGATAACTCCTGTGCAGCAGGTTGATGATGGTGGGCAAGCGCATCGCAAATGCGTTGTAGCTCACTCAGCGTGGCATTCAGTGGTCGTTGCTGGACGCCACGTTCGCTCATTACATCGCGCAGCAGAGAGATACACACGTCCCTGACGCGAGCCAGCGGATCCGAACGCGCCTCCCAGGTGCGCAGTTGCCACACCACGTGCGAGCAGTTCAGCAATACGACCCCCCAACGTAATAACCAGCGTCGCGCCAGCGCATCCTGACTGCTGCTGAGCTGGCTGACGTGATGATAGGTCAGCGATTCAAATTCGTTTTCACTGAGTGATGGGTGTCGGCTGAGCTGATCGACAAAATCCCGGCGCAGGGCGCGAATATGGCGGCGACTTTTCCGTGCATCCGATCCAGGCCGCAGAATGGCGAAGGCCAGCCATGACAGCGCCACACCAGTGATTTTCGCCATATTGTCATTCAGGAAATCAGCAAAATCATATACCGGCGGATTGGTTACCGCGATAAACGAACCCATAAATACAATCAGTTGCCCCCAAAGACCTGCCAGCGCTGGCATTTGCAGCTTTAACAGTTGCATGGTGGCGAGTAGCGGGAAGAGAAAGAGAATGAATTGCCAGAGGTCGGAAATTTGCACCATCAGGCCAAACTTAACGACAAAGCTAAACAGCGACAGCAAAACCAGCGTGCGCATCAGCAAAGAAAGCGACTTGAACGGCGTGGCAACGGCGGAATACAGCACACTGCTGATGGCGGCGAGCGTGAGGGCGCCAGAGCCTGATTCCCATTGTGCGCCAATGCTCCATGCGCCGATAAGCATCAAAGTGCAGAACGTACGTAACCCGCTCCAGATAGCTTCCGCATTATCGGTATGACGGGCAAGCCCCGGCGTGCGGACGATATTAATACGCTCGGCGGTAACGCCATTTTCCAGTAAATGCAGATAATGACTGCTGCGCAGGTAGAGCCGACAAAAATAACGCAGTCGTTGCCAGAAGGCGACGTGTCGATAGTCGCGTGCATCGACAGGTCGCAGTGGGGCAATAATACGTGCGACGGTGTAGCTATTAGCATTGGATTTTATCAGTTCGCTGAGCAACTGCTCGATAATTTCCCGGGTATTGGACGGGGGATTAGGCCAGTTCAGCAGCATCCTGCGCAGACTGGAAATCACGCTGGTCATCCTTAACTGTTGATGCAACAGCGAATTGAGCAAAGCATTTTGTCGGCGAAAACGGTAGTGGCTCCAGAACGCCTGAATACGCAGCAGGTTCATGGTAAGAATCTGACCGATAACACCTTCATGGGCTGTGCGAATGGCGTCCGTGGTTTCTGGTTGCCAGAGTAGGCTGGCATGTTCCAGTAAACGTGAATGCATGTTTTTCAATGCAGTCAGTAATGTGATGCCATCGGAGGTGCTGGGCAGGATCATCATCATCACACCGCCACACAAGATACCGACGATGACTTCACACACGCGTGCCTGCGCGATATCCCATAACTGCGTAATTTCCACGGTATTGACCATGGGAAACGCAATGATCGCCGCCGTATAACCCGCCAGTTGAAAGGCGTAGGCAACGTTATTGGTGAAATGCGCACAGGCCCAGGTACAAAAACCGATCCACACCGACATGCTCAGCAAGAACAACCACGGCTCATTAAGGGTATGACCGGCAATAATCAATGCGGCGGTGGCACCCAGTAAGCTCCCCGCCACGCGACCCAGACTTTTGCTGATAACCCCGCCAACGGTGGGAAAACTGACCACCGCCGCTGAGGTCATCGCCCAATAGGGTTCGTCCAGATTCAGATAATAAGCAAAAGTTAACGCCAGACACATCGCAATGGTGTTACGCAGCGCATAACGCCACTGTGCCGCCGTGGCTTTAAACCACGGCAAATTGCCAGGTGTCAGGCGGGGTAGTTTCATTTACGCTGGCCGATGGATACGCTGCAGGTTGTACCTGATACCAGCGTTACATCCCGCGGCAGGGCGTCGAATTCGATGCGTACCGGGATACGCTGCGCCAAACGCACCCACGGCACGTTGGGCTTGATATCTGGAATCAGGCCGGAATCACTTTCCACACTTTGATCGTAGATAGCACGACCAATACTGGAAACGTGACCCTGTAACTTTATATCACCGCTGTAGAGCGTGATGAGGGCAGGTGCACCTTCGCGAATGTGGCGCAACTTAGTTTCTTCAAAATACCCCATTACATAAAAAGAGTGACTGTCGACGAGAGCAAACAGAGGTTTCCCGGTTGAAGCGTAGTCTCCGGGACGGGTTGAAAGATTGGTGACCCAGCCCGCTACGGGGGCTTTGACCACCGTTTGCGTCAATTGCCACTGTGCCTGGCGCAGACTGGCCTCTGCTGCTTCAACACTCGCCTGCATGGCTTTCACGTTGAGATTTGCGGTATCCAGATCCTCGGCTGAGATGTAATTTTGCGATAAATGACGGCGGCGGTTGGCTTCGTTATTGGCTTTCGCCAGGTCAGACTGCGCTTTTGCAAGTTGCGCTTGCGCATTCAGTTCAGCAATGTGAAATGGTGTCTTGTCGATAATAAAAAGGACATCGCCTTTATTCACAAACTGGTTATCTTTTATATAGAGTTCGCTAATGCTACCTGACACCTGTGGCGTAATGCTGACCTGCTCAGCTCGCACTTTGCCATCACGTGTCCAGGGCGATTGCATATAGTAATTCCACATCCACCATCCGGCGAAAACTGCGATTGCAGCGACTATAATAGTGGAGAAGTATTTAACGGTTTTAAGCGACATAATCACCACGCTATCAGCATAACAAAGGCCAGACATACGCAAAGCGTAAAGAGTGACAGATCCATTAACAAGGGATGCCAGATTTCGCCAGAGTAAATCCAGTCGCGCAGTAGGCGATGAACAACCAACCAGAGAATAAAGCCTGCTACAATCGCCTTGAAAACAGGAGGGAAGTAGACAGATGCGCCGATCATTAAATCTTGTAGGGGCAATCCTGTTGCATTAAACATAAACTTCACGGGCAAAATCCTTGGCGGAAGAGAGCATTGCTATAGGTTTAGCAAAAAAGAGACAATGAGTCTCCGTAACGCATGATGTCTGAAAAAATGTCAGCCGGTAAGCAAATTTGGCAATACATTTGTTTTGGGAATACAAATGCTGCACACTATTCTAAAATCAGCACAATAACTTAGCAAGCTAATTATAAGGAGATGAAATTGGAATCGCCATTAGGTTCTGATCTGGCACGGTTGGTGCGCATTTGGCGTGCTCTGATTGACCATCGCCTGAAACCTCTGGAGTTGACGCAGACGCATTGGGTTACGCTGCACAACATTCATCAGTTGCCGCCGGATCAATCGCAGATTCAGTTGGCTAAAGCGATTGGCATCGAGCAGCCTTCGTTGGTACGTACGCTTGACCAGTTAGAGGAAAAGGGACTCATTTCACGACAGACTTGCGCCAGCGATCGCCGGGCAAAGAGAATTAAACTGACAGAAAAAGCAGAGCCGCTGATCGCTGATATGGAAGCGGTTATCAACAAGACGCGTGGAGAAATTTTGGAAGGGATTTCAGCTGAGGAAATTGATCTGCTGATTAAACTGGTCGCCAGGCTGGAACACAATATTATTGAGCTGCAGTCACAGGGCTGAAGCAAAAAAATGACGTGTGGCCAGAGTCTGACCACACGTGAATTTGATTAGCGTGGAGACACGGTAACCTGGCTGCCGTTGTTAGCCATAACAACGCGCTGGCCGGCTGAAAACTTGGTCGCACCCTGTTTCTGAACCACCATGATGGTATTACCATCATCCTTACGGATTTCCAGTTCCACACCCTGGGTTTTATTCATCGCACCTTGTACGCCTTGACCCGCTACGCCACCGGCAACTGCGCCTGCAGCCGTCGCTAATGAACGCCCCGTACCGCCGCCGACGGTGTTACCGAGGAACCCGCCGAGTACCGCACCACCAATAGCACCAATCACGTTTGCGTCATCGCCACCCTGGATTTGCACCGGACGAACATGAACAATCGTACCGTAGGTAACGTTCTGAACTTGTTTCGCTTCGGATGCGGTATACACGTCACCTGAAAGGCTATCATTGTTAACGCAACCCGCTAAAGATACGCCCATTAATGAAACAATCAGCACACGTTTAATCATTTACAAATCTCCTTTGTCACCACGAAACGCTAATAAAGCACCCTTCATGGTTAAATTATATGGCATTTGTGAGCCTAAGATCACATGTTCTACTGGAACAATATGAAAATCTTAACCGAAATCGGATCAACCGAGTATAAACGAATCATTCATGTAATTGATGTAATTAAACGATCATTGTAATGATTAGCCACCAAAAATCATTAAGGAAGCATGGCATTAGTCGACACTTTATGGTTGAGTGTCAAGGCTAATTTGCTTAAAAGGATGACCTATGAAATCGGGCCGTTTTATCGGTGTAATGTCTGGAACCAGCCTTGATGGCGTCGATGTTGTGCTGGCGACAATAGATGAAACGATGGTTGCGCAGCAGGCGAGTCTGACCTGGCCCATCCCCATTCATGTTAAACAAGCGATTCTGGATATCTGCCAGGGGCAGCAGCTTACACTTTCTCAGTTTGGTCAGTTGGACGCACAGCTCGGTTATTTATTTGCTGAGGCAGTGAATGCGTTATTGGCGCAAGAAAAATTGAAACCGCAGGATATCGTTGCGATTGGTTGCCACGGGCAAACCGTGTGGCATGAACCGAACGGTGCTGCGCCACACACGCTGCAAATTGGCGATAACAACCAGATTGTTGCGCGTACAGGGATAACCGTAGTCGGCGATTTTCGTCGACGTGATATTGCACTTGGCGGGCAGGGTGCACCGCTCGTTCCCGCGTTTCATCAGGCACTGCTGGCACATCCAACGGAACGGCGGATGGTGTTAAACATCGGCGGGATTGCCAATCTGTCTCTGCTTATTCCGCAACAACCCGTTCGCGGATACGACACCGGGCCGGGCAATATGCTGATGGATGCCTGGATCTGGCGGCAATGCGGTCAACCTTACGACAAAGATGCGCAGTGGGCCATTTCGGGAATGGTTATCCTGCCGTTACTGCAAAATATGCTTAACGACCCTTATTTCTCCGCGCCTGCGCCGAAAAGCACTGGTCGTGAGTATTTTAATTATGGCTGGATAGAACGTCATCTGGTGCAGTTCCCGGGGATTAGTCCGCGGGATGTGCAGGCGACGCTTGCCGAACTGACCGCGGTGACCATTTCAGAGCAGGTCTTGCTAAGCGGCGGTTGTGAACGGCTCATGGTCTGCGGTGGAGGAAGCCGTAATCCGCTGCTGATGATGCGTCTGGCGGCACTATTGCCGGGAACAGAGGTCACCTCAACGGATGAAGCCGGGATCAGCGGCGATGATATGGAAGCGTTAGCCTTTGCCTGGCTGGCGTGGCGGACACTGGCCGGATTACCTGGAAATCTGCCTTCTGTGACTGGCGCATCAGAGCCGAGCGTTTTAGGGGCGATTTATCCTGCTAACCCACGAACTCAGAGTTAACTGAAATTATTCAGCACCGTATGCCGGTAAACTAGGGATATTAGGGAGGGTGCCATTACCCTCCGGGACCAGGAAAGTCTTCAGGATATGGCTATGAAAAAACTATTGTTAGTGTGTCTGCCGGTACTGCTTAGCGGGTGTAGCGTGTACAACCAATTTGTTGAGCGTATGCAAACGGATACGCTCGAATACCGCTGCGACGAAAAACCACTTACCGTCAAGCTGAACAATACCCGCCAGACGGCAAGCTTTGTTTATGATAATCAGCTATTGAACCTCAAACAGGGCGTGTCGGCATCAGGTGCGCGCTATACCGATGGGATCTACGTTTTCTGGTCTAAAGGCGACGAGGCAACGGTCTATAAACGAGACAGAATTGTGCTAAATAACTGTCAGTTACAGAACCCGAAGCGTTGAGATTTTCACCTGGGCGGCGCACAATAGCGTCACCCACTGACAATCCGTAGCCCAACATCATGTCTGATAACGACGAATTGCAGCAAATCGCGCATCTGCGCCGTGAATACACGAAAGGCGGTCTTCGCCGCCACGATCTTCCCGCCGAACCCCTTGCGCTGTTTGAGCGCTGGCTGGGGCAAGCCTGTGACGCCAAACTGGCCGATCCCACCGCGATGGTCGTTGCGACCGTCGATGAAAATGGCCAGCCGTATCAGCGTATCGTGTTACTCAAACATTATGATGACAAAGGGCTGGTGTTCTATACCAACCTTGGCAGCCGTAAGGCGCATCAGATCGAGAAAAATCCACGCATCAGCCTTTTATTTCCCTGGCATACGCTGGAACGGCAGGTGATGGTGATCGGCAAGGCTGAGCGTCTCTCCACGTTAGAAGTAGTGAAATACTTCCACAGTCGCCCACGCGACAGCCAGATTGGCGCCTGGGTCTCTAAGCAATCCAGCAGGATCTCAGCTCGTGGTATTCTCGAAAGTAAATTTCTCGAACTGAAGCAGAAGTTTCAACAAGGAGAAGTTCCACTGCCCAGTTTCTGGGGCGGCTTTCGCGTGAGTATTGAGCAAATGGAGTTCTGGCAAGGTGGTGAAAACCGCTTACACGATCGTTTTTTATACCAACGCGAAGATAACGCGTGGAAAATTGATCGCCTGGCCCCCTAAAGATGCAAATTTCTTGTTTTAAGCGCTGGTGCTGATCAATCCGGCGCTTTATTCTATGTTTCTTTCGCATCAGGCGAAAAGTCGTGTACCGGCAAAGGTGCAGTCGTTTTATACATGGAGATTTTGATGGCAAGCAGTAACTTGATTAAACAATTGCAAGAGCGGGGGCTGGTAGCCCAGGTGACGGACGAGGAAGCGTTAGCAGAGCGACTGGCGCAAGGCCCGATCGCGCTCTATTGCGGCTTCGATCCTACCGCTGACAGCTTGCATTTGGGGCATCTGGTTCCATTGTTATGCCTGAAACGCTTCCAGCAGGCAGGCCATAAGCCTGTCGCACTGGTAGGTGGCGCAACCGGTCTGATTGGTGACCCGAGCTTTAAAGCCGCCGAGCGTAAACTGAATACCGAAGACACTGTGCAGGAGTGGGTGGATAAAATCCGCAAACAGGTTGCACCGTTCCTCGATTTCGACTGTGGCGACAACTCGGCGATTGCTGCGAACAACTACGACTGGTTTGGCAGTATGAACGTACTGACTTTCCTGCGTGATATCGGCAAACACTTCTCCGTCAACCAGATGATCAACAAAGAAGCGGTTAAGCAGCGTCTGAACCGTGACGATCAGGGGATCTCCTTTACTGAGTTTTCTTACAACCTGCTGCAGGGTTATGACTTTGCCTGCCTGAATAAACTACACGGCGTGGCGCTGCAGATTGGTGGTTCTGACCAGTGGGGTAACATTACTTCGGGTATCGATTTGACCCGTCGTCTGCATCAGAATCAGGTGTTTGGTCTGACCGTTCCGCTGATTACTAAAGCTGATGGCACCAAGTTCGGTAAGACGGAAGGCGGCGCAGTGTGGCTGGATCCGAAGAAAACCAGTCCGTATAAATTCTACCAGTTCTGGATTAACACCGCCGATGCGGACGTTTATCGCTTCCTGAAATTCTTCACTTTCATGGACATTGAAGAGATCAATGCGCTGGAAGAAGAAGATAAAAACAGCGGTAAAGCGCCGCGTGCCCAGTATGTTCTGGCCGAACAGGTTACGCGTCTGGTTCACGGTGAAGAAGGTCTGGTCGCGGCAAAACGCATTACCGAAAGCTTGTTCAATGGCAATCTCAGCGATTTGAGTGAAGCAGATTTCGAACAGCTGGCGCAGGATGGCGTGCCGATGATCGAGATGGACAAAGGTGCCGATTTGATGCAGGCGCTGGTGGACTCCGAGCTGCAACCTTCTCGCGGTCAGGCCCGTAAGACCATTGCGTCTAACGCGGTGACCATCAACGGTGAGAAGCAGTCCGATCCGGAATATTTCTTCCAGGAGAGTGATATCCTGTTCGGGCGCTATACCTTACTGCGCCGTGGCAAGAAGAACTATTGTCTGATTTGCTGGAAGTAAGATTGAGTTAGCAGGGGCGTGGGAAACTACGCCCCTTTATTTTTTCAGGGTTGTGGTAAGTAAAATGAAGAATATCCTCGCCATCCAGTCCCACGTTGTTTTTGGCCATGCGGGCAACAGTGCAGCAGAATTTCCGATGCGTCGTCTTGGCGCAAACGTCTGGCCGTTGAATACCGTCCAGTTTTCAAACCACACGCAGTATGGCAAATGGACCGGTTGCGTTATGCCGCCGAGCCACCTGACTGAAATTGTCCAGGGCATTGCTGATATTGATAAACTCCAGACCTGTGACGCAGTACTGAGCGGCTATCTGGGCTCCGCCGAACAGGGCGAGCATATTCTGGGTATTGTACGTAAAGTAAAAGCGGCCAACCCGCAGGCAAAATACTTTTGCGATCCGGTGATGGGACACCCTGAAAAGGGGTGTATCGTAGCTCCGGGTGTGGCGGAATTTCATGTACGTCATGCGCTTCCGGCTAGTGACATTATTGCCCCGAATTTGGTTGAGCTCGAAATTCTGTGCGAGCATGCGGTGAACAATGTCGATGAGGCCGTTGCGGCGGCGCGTGAACTGATCGCTCAGGGACCTGAAATTGTACTGGTGAAGCATCTGGCACGCGCAGGTATTAGCACCGACCGTTTCGAGATGCTGCTGGTCACCGCTGAACAGGCGTGGCATATCAGTCGCCCGCTGGTCGATTTTGGCGCACGTCAACCGGTGGGTGTGGGTGATGTTACCAGTGGCTTGTTGCTGGTGAAACTGTTACAGGGCGCGTCTTTACAGCAGGCGCTTGAGCATGTGACTGCGGCAGTGTACGAAGTGATGATCGCCACTAAAGAGATGCACGAGTATGAGCTGCAGGTGGTGGCCGCGCAGGATCGCATTGCCAAGCCTGAACACTACTTCAGCGCAACGCAGTTGTAATCAATGCCCGATGGCGTTCACGCTTATCGGGCATATTTTTAGCTGTAGGCCGGGCAAGCGCAAGCACCACCCGGCAGCAACAATTAATTTAACCCTTCTGCTTTAAGCGCCGCGGCAACCGCCGGGCGTTCAGCCATACGCGCCATATACGCGTCAATATGGCTTAATCCTGCCATATTCAGCTTAACCGCATAGGCCCAACGCAGTACGGTAAACAGGTAGGCATCGGCGATGCTGAAGCGCGGGCCGCAGATCCATTGGTTATCTTTTAGCGAGTCGTTCACATACTGCATTTTTTTCTCCAGCAGCGCACGAACGGTTGGCTTGAAGTCTTCCGGCGTATCGGGACGGAACAGTGGCGTAAAGCCTTTATGCAGTTCTGTCGCAATGTAGTTAAGCCATTCGATGGTTTTGTAACGGGAGAGGCTGCTGGTAGGGGCAAGGAGCTGACGGTCTGGCACGCTGTCCGCCAGGTATTGCATGATGGCGACACCTTCGGTAAGTAGCGTACCATCATCCAGCAGCAGTGCGGGAACTTGCCCTTTTGGGTTTACCGCGAAAAAATCATCGCCATTTTCCAGACGTTTCTTCATCAGATCAACACCATCCAGCGTGAAATCTTTACCGCTCTCACGAAGTGTGATGTGGGAAGCAAGAGAACAAGCGCCCGGTTTGTAGAACAGTTTCATCGGTAACTCCTTTTGGCTGAGGTATATCGTATGGTAGTGCTACCTCATGCAAAAAAAAGCCGCTAACAACAGTTAGCGGCCTGAAAATGAGTTTCCCTGAGAATTACGCTGTCGCGGCCTTAGCGGCTTTCTCATCGGCTTCGTCATCCTGAGTCATACGGTTCAGTTTCGGAGCCGTCAGCAGCATCAGAACAGCGATAACAGCTGTCGCAACACCAATCTGCAGGAACACACGACCGTAGACTTCAAGGGACATCAGCGGGTCAGTCACGTTCTCTGGTACAGCCATCATGTTAGCGACGTAGCCACCGATGATGTTTGCACCGGCAGTGGTCAGGAACCAGCTACCCATGATGAAGCCCATCAGTCGTTGCGGAACCAGCTGTGCCACCATTGCCAGACCCAGACCGGAGATCATCAGCTCACCGATACTTTGCAGGCCATAGCAGATAATCAGCCAGTTAACGGAAACGATGCCCGCATCGGTAGCGAATTTCGCGCCCAGCGGCAGGATCAGGAATGCACCGGAACACAGCACCATACCAATCGCAAACTTGGTCGGCATCGGCAGGGTATCGCCCATCTTGTTATAGATAGCGGCGAGGATTGGGCTACCAATGATGATCCAGAAGGGGTTCAGCGCCTGGTACTGTTCAGGTTCGAAAGCAATGCCAAGAATAGAGTGCTCAACGTTACGAATCGCAAAGAAGTTCAGTGAGGTCGGCATCTGGCTGTACAGCACGAAGAAGATAATCGCTTCCAGCATCAGAATGAAGGCGACGATCATTTTACGACGTGCAGCGCCTTTCATGGTGAAGGCTTCTTTACCGAAGATAAACACGATACCGATAGCAATTACACCCAGAACCATACGTGCGATCTGCTGGTTGTGCAGCAGCCAGGTCGCAATCGCGATCAGAACCACAACGCCAACGATAGTCAGCAGCAGGTTACGGAAGTTGATTGGTTCAAAGTCAGGTTTAGAACCGTATTGTTTAACCCAGCGCTGACAGAATGCGAAGTTAACAACGGTAATCAGCATACCCACGACGCTCAGCGCAAACGCGGTGCTCCAGCCGTAACGCGCAGCTAACCATGGCGTTGCCAGCATAGAGAAGAATGAACCGATGTTGACGGACATGTAGTACATGGTAAATGCACCATCAAGACGCGGGTCATCTTTGGCATAGCAGGTAGAGAGCAGGGAGGATGGGTTTGCTTTAAACAGGCCGTTACCGACCGCGATAGCCGCCATGCCCATATAAACGATACCCGCATCGTGACCGGACCATGCTACCAGCGCATAACCGATGGCCAGGACAACGGCACCCAGCATAATGACACGTTTTGTTCCCAGAACTTTATCACCTAACCAGCCGCCAATGGCAACCAGACCGTACACCAGGGCGCTAAAGGACGAGAAAAGGGTGATGGAATCCGCTTCTGACATACCCAGCTGTTTAACCAGGTAGACGGCCATAATCCCTTGCAGGCCGTAATAACCAAAACGTTCCCACAGCTCAATAGAGAAAATGAGATAGAACGCTTTTGGTTGTTTGAAGGCGTTTAAACTTACGCTTTCTGTTGGTTTATTGTTTGCAGTAGACACTTTTACCTCTTTTTTTACATCCCATATCAACGGGGGTGTTCAGGTACGTGATGAATCAAGTTCATCCGTCCGATTGTTATAGTGGGAGGGGAAACGGCAAGTAATGTTCACTATCTTGACCATTCAGACAAGTGGTTTGTAATAATCTGTTACATATATCATGACTGGTGAAATCGTCGGAGCTGCGAAATGTTATCTAGCGTTAAATTTCTTCATTTGTAAAATGGCAGATTTTTACACTGTTTAATCACCGCTAAAACCGGAATGTGGCGATATGTTCTGCTATTTAAGGTTGAATCCAGTGATATAGGCCATTATCTGAAAAATAGGCAGTGTAATGTTTTGTTTATAAACTGTGCAGTTAGGTCATCTAATTGTCACCTTAACTAAAAAATAAAAACTTATTAACATTGTGTTAGCTGGATGATCTGGATCACGTATAGATAGAAATTTCTTTTGCTAAAAAAACGATTAACCTGCTCAGGTGTTAATTAACAAGAATATTGCATTAGATATGAGCAATTGAATGGCATCATTGTCGGGAAAAGAAACTTTGGGGAGTGCATAACTAAACGTTATGTATGTATGGGGCAAAGAGGATGCCCCGGCAGCATTAGATATCGACTTTCTCTTTGAATTCGCAGAGATCTTCGATGATACAGGAACCACAACGTGGCTTTCTGGCTATACAGGTGTAGCGGCCATGAAGAATTAACCAGTGGTGGCAATCGACTTTAAATTCACTGGGTACAACTTTCAGTAGCTTTTCTTCTACCTGCTCGACGTTTTTACCTGGGGCGAATTGTGTCCGGTTACATACCCGGAAAATGTGGGTATCTACGGCAATAGTGGGCCAGCCAAAGGCGGTATTTAACACCACATTAGCCGTCTTGCGCCCAACGCCGGGGAGAGCTTCTAACGCAGCACGGTCTTCAGGCACTTCACCATTATGTTGTTCCAGCAGAATGCGGCAGGTTTTAATTACGTTTTCCGCTTTGCTGTTAAACAAACCGATTGTCTTGATGTAGGACTTAACACCTTCAACTCCGAGCTCCAGCATCGCAGCAGGCGTATTGGCGACGGGGTATAGTTTAGCCGTCGCTTTATTGACGCTGACATCGGTGGCCTGAGCGGAAAGCAAGACCGAAATCAGCAGTTCAAACGGCGATGTAAAATTAAGCTCGGTTGTCGGATGCGGGTTGTTATCCCGCAGGCGAGTCAGTATTTCCAGACGTTTTGCTTTGTTCATGAGACATTCCCTGTTTCACCAGTTGGACTGTCCGCGACAGCCGCTTCGGCACGACGTTTCTTCATTCTCTCATCAATCAGGTACTTAACTGCCAGCATCAAGCCCAGACCAATAAACGCGCCTGGTGGCAGCATGGCCAGCAGAAACGGCGTATCAGTATGGAAGATCTCAACGCGCAATACTTTGGCCCAGCTACCCAACAAACCGTCTGCGCCATCAAACAGTGTACCGTTACCAATTATTTCGCGCAGCGAGCCCAGAACAAACATGGCGCCGGTCGCCCCCATACCGATGGAAAAACCATCGAGTGCGGATAATGCAGGGCCTTTTTTGGCGGCGAAGGCTTCTGCGCGGCCAACAACAATACAGTTGGTCACAATCAGCGGGATAAAGATGCCCAGAGACTGATACAGGCCAAAGGCATAGGCATTGATCAGCATCTGCACCGCACTCACCACGGAGGCGATGATCATGACATAAATTGGTATACGGATTTCAGGCGGAGTCCAGCGACGAAGGGCCGAAATCGTCAGGTTGGTCAGCGTCAGAACGAGCGTCGTCGCGAGCCCCAGCCCCAGCGCGTTAGTGGCGGTAGAGGTAACGGCCAACAGCGGACACATCCCGAGTAGCTGTACAAGCGCGGAGTTATTTTTCCATAACCCCTGGACAATAACGTCTTTAATTTCGCTCATGGTTTATTCTCCACAGGCGCTAAGTTGAGGAAGCTGCGCGGGTAGCGTCTGCGCATATAAACCGGCTCGTTTTACTGCGTTCACTACCGCCCGCGGCGTAATGGTTGCGCCAGTAAACTGGTCAAAGTCGCCGCCGTCTTTTTTCACAGCCCAGTGGGCATCGTTACCCGTAGCGATCGTTTTGCCGCTAAAGTGGGTGATCCAGTCGGACAGTCGCAGTTCGATTTTATCGCCCAGTCCCGGGGTTTCATGATGCTCGGTTACCCGCGTACCCAACACGGTACCCGTAAAATCGACACCGACCAGCAGTTGAATCGCCCCGGAATACCCATCGGGCGCCGTAGCTTCAAGAATTGCTGCAACGGGACGGTCATCCTGGCGGGCAATATACACGCGGTGAGTACCTTTGCCCAATGCCTGCGCATTGACCAGATAACAGCTCTCAGACAAGTTATTATTGTAGCGATCGCCAGGTAGCACCTGATCGAACAGTGCTTTTTGCTGCAGCGCGGCCTGTTCATCAATGGTGGACTTGGTTAATTGATTGATTGCCGCGGTTAATCCCGTTGAACCAGCAGCAAACAGCGCCAGCGTAATACCGTGTTTACGAATCGTTTTCAGCATTGGGAGTCCTTAGCGATGTCCGTACACGCGAGGGCGGGTGTAATAATCAATCAGGGGAACCGTGATATTTGCCAGTAATACGGCAAAAGCCACACCGTCAGGATAACCGCCAAAACTGCGAATCAACCATACTAACAACCCCGCAAGTGCGCCAAAAATCAGGCGGCCGCGGTTAGTTGTCGAGGCCGTAACGGGGTCGGTAAGAATAAAGAATGCACCCAGCATGGTTGCGCCGGAAAGCAGGTGTAACTGAGGAGACGCGAGTGAATCAGGTGAGAACAACCATCCCAGAGTGGCGCAAACGGCGAGCGACAGCAGGAAGCTAACCGGGATATGCCAGCGAATCGCCCCCTGCCATAACAGAACGATACCACCCGCCAGCCAGGCAAGATTAACCCACTGCCAGCCCGCGCCTGCCAGCACACCGCTGTAAATCGGGTATTGCATCACCTGTTCAACGGTATGCCCGGCATGCAGTGATGTCTTAAAGGTATCGAGAGGCGTTGCCTGGCTGATACCATCAATGCCCATACGCAGTGTATTCATATCCCCACCGCTGACGGTATGACCGCTAAAGATAACGTTCAGCGCGTCAAAGAACCCAGGGACTGTAGCCGCAATTTCGTGCGGCGGCAGCCAACTGGTCATCTGTACTGGAAATGAGATTAGCAGCACGACGTAACCAATCATGGCAGGATTAAACGGGTTCTGACCGAGACCGCCATACAGTTGTTTCGCAATGATAACCGCGAATACCGTGCCCAATACCACCATCCACCAGGGGGCGAGCGGGGGAATACTCACGGCCAGCAGCAACCCGGTGAGTAACGCAGAGTTGTCTTTTAAAATCGGCACAATGGGTTGTTTACGCAGTTTAAGCACGCCCGCTTCGGCTGCGATAGCGCTGATGGCGGCCAGAATTATCTGGAACAACGTACCCCAGCCGAAGAACCACAGCTGTGCGGCGATCCCCGGCAATGCCGCAAGTAACACCAACATCATGATACGCGATGTCTGGCGCTGGTTATGGGTATAAGGGGAGCTTGCTATTCTGAATACCATTTATTCCTCGTTAACAACCTGCTGCTGTGCGGCTTTCTTTGCCTGAGCGCGTGCGATAGCGGCCGCGACGGCGGCTTTGCGTGGATCAGCCGGTTCGGCTGTTTCCGGTACCGCCTGCTGCTCGAGCTTGCGGGCCTTAGCGCGGGCGATTGCCGCTTCCACGGCGGCTTTACGTGGATCAACCGGTTCGGCTGTTTCCGGTACCACCTGCTGCTCGAGCTTGCGGGCCTTAGCGCGGGCGATGGCCGCTTCAACGGCGGCTTTGCGTGGATCAACCGGTTCGGCTGTTTCCGGTACCGCCTGCTGCTCGAGCTTGCGGGCTTTGGCGCGGGCGATGGCCGCTTCCACGGCGGCTTTGCGTGGATCAACCGGTTCGGATGTTTCCGGTACCGCCTGCTGCTCGAGCTTGCGGGCTTTGGCGCGAGCAATTGCCGCTTCGACGGCAGCTTTACGCGGATCTGTACCCGTGCTGCTGCCTTCACTTTGCGGCGAATTTTCCTTACGGGAAGCACGAGCTTGCGCCTTACGCGCCTCGCGTGCGGCAATCACTGCGCTATTGTCAGGTTTTTCACCTGCCTGAATTACTACCGGCTGCAGCGCCTGAGCCTGTTTTTCTTTTACGCGAGCCAGCGCAGCGGCAATAGCATCATGGTCTTTGGCCGCCGGTTGAGCAGCGGCGCTCTTATGGCGTTCAAGACGCGCTGCTTTTTCACGTTCAAGGCGCGCCTGTCGGGCTTCAAACCGTGCTTTCGCTTCAGCGGCTCGTTTTTCTTCCTGGCTAATGGCGTAAATCTCGGCTTTTTCCTGGCGGAAATACTGCACCAGCGGAATATTGCTTGGGCATACCCAGGCGCAGGCACCGCATTCAATGCAGTCGGCAATATTGTGGGCCGTTGCTTTGTCGTGCTGTTGCCCTTTACTGAACCAATAAAGCTGTTGTGGCAGGAGATCCGCCGGACAGGCATCGGCGCATGCGCTACAGCGAATGCAGCCTTTTTCTTCCGGCGTTTCACCCATTTCACTGGCAGAGGGGGCCAGAAGACAGTTGGTAATCTTCACCACCGGGACATCCAGCCATGGCAGCGTAAACCCCATCAACGGTCCGCCCATAATCACCATCTGGTCGGCGGAAGGGCAGAAGCCCGCGTCGTTGAGCAGATGACGAACCGGCGTGCCCAAACGCGCCCAGACGTTGCCCGGACGGCTGACGGCTTCACCGGTAAGCGTCACGACACGTTCGGTGATCGGCTCACCGTCAATTACTGCACGTTTAATTGCATAGGCGGTTCCGACGTTTTGCATCAATACGCCGATATCTGAGGAGCGTCCACCGTGGGGAACCTGCTTGCCAGTCAGGATTTGTGTTAACTGTTTAGCCCCGCCGGAAGGGTACTTGGTGGGGATCACGCGCAAACTGATGTCGTGTGAATCAGCCAGCACCGCGCGCAGCATAGATATTGCCTGCGGCTTGTTATCTTCTATGCCGAGGAGGATATCGCGTGGCTGAAGAATGTGCGCCAGGATGCGGATCCCTTCGACGACCTGAGCCGCACAGTCCTGCATCAGGCGGTCATCTGCCGTAATGTACGGCTCGCATTCGGCGGCGTTAATGATCAGCGTTTCAATTTTATCTCCGCCGCCCTGCAGTTTAACGCCGGTGGGAAAACCTGCGCCACCCAGCCCGGCGACGCCGAACTGATGAATACGCGCAATCAGCTCTTCCCGGTTGCGGGAGCGGTAATCGGTCCAGCCGTCTCGCTCAATCCAGCGGTCTTCTCCATCGGCGTCTATGATAACGCTCAACTCAGACAGTGCCGAAGGATGTGCGGTGGAGTGCGGGGCAATGGCAACCACGGTACCTGATGTTGGCGCATGGACTGGAAGCATTTTGCCACGCCCGCGGGTTAATGCCTGACCACGCAGCACGGTGTCACCCACGTTTACGCACAGTTCACCCTCCGCACCAATATGTTGTTTCAGCGGAATAACGAAACGCGGTGCCAGCGGAACCTGTCGCAACGGTGTTCCGTTTGACTGGGTTTTCATTTCTGGTGGATGAATGCCACCATCAAAGTCCCAGATTTTATTTTTTCTGAATGCAGAGAATAACTTAAACATGTTGTTCCACGGGAATGATGCGCACAGGGATGGTGTTTAAATCCCATTTCCAGCTATCGGGTGTCTCGGCTACCGGGCGTAATTCAATGCATTGCGTCGGGCACGGGTCAACACACAGGTTGCACCCAGTGCAGAGATCGCTCATTACCGTGTGCATGGCGCGAGTCGCGCCCACGATCGCATCGACCGGGCAGGCCTGAATACACTTAGTGCACCCGATACAGTTATTTTCATCAATGACCGCCAGCATACGCACCGGCGTAACGTCTTGTTCATCACCATCAATAGGCTGCGGATCGACGTTCAGCAGGGCGGCAATTTTTAACATCACCGCTTCGCCACCGGGGGCGCAACGGTTAATTTTTTCACCCTGAGAGCCGATCGCTTCAGCGTAAGGATGACAGCCCGGATAGCCGCACTGCCCACACTGGCTTTGCGGGAGAATTTCATCAATTTTCTCCACGACCGGATCATCTTCAACGGCAAAACGTCGTGAGGCGTACCCCAAAATAGCGCCGAACGCCAGACCCAGTACACTCACTGCGGCAACGGCAATCCAGATAGCATTCATTACAACTTCACCAAACCACTAAAGCCCATAAAGGCCAATGACATTAAACCAGCGGTAATCAGCGCAATCGCATTCCCGCGAAACGGCGCCGGGACGTCCGCCACGGCGAGGCGTTCGCGGATCGCGGCGAACAGTACCATCACCAGCGAGAAGCCGACGGCGGCGGAAAAACCGTATAGCGCCGATTGTAAAAAGTTGTGGCCGAGATTGATGTTCAGCAGCGCCACACCTAACACTGCGCAGTTAGTCGTGATCAGCGGTAGGAAGATCCCCAGCAGGCGGTACAGCGCAGGGCTGGTTTTGCGCACAACCATTTCGGTAAACTGCACGACGACGGCGATAACCAGAATAAAAGCCAGCGTGCGCAGATAGATGAGATTGAGCGGGATTAGGATCCAGGTATCAATCAGCCATGCGCAGATGGATGCCAGTGTCATGACAAACGTCGTGGCAAGGCCCATACCCATTGCGGTTTCCAGTTTTTTGGAAACGCCCATAAACGGGCAGAGGCCCAGAAACTTGACCAGTACAAAGTTATTGACCAGTACAGTTCCGACAAACAGCAGCAGGTAATCAGTCATTTTTCGGCCTGAAATAAAAAAGCCGCCTATTATCTGACAATCTACAACAGGCGACAACAGGTTAACTGTAGGGTTATTACGGGTTCACAAACGTCGATTTAACGCGCTGCGATCGCTTGAAGTAGGGCACCAACAGTGCTGCGGCCAGTAATGGGAATAGCAGTTGGCGCACGGCAAAAGCGTCTGGGACAGGTGAAAACGCAAACGCTTTAATCGCCAGCAACACGGAGATCAGCAGCCACAGAATGTAATGCTTGGGCACACAGGCTCTGCGTTTGAAAAACGCAATTGTCAGCCACAGTGTGTAATACCACATGGCGATCGCGGTAACAAAGGAGACGCCCCATAACAGCAAATTTGCTGTACTTTGCTCACCCAGCGTTTTGAAGGTTTGCGGTGTTGCCAGCGCAGTGACATAAAGTAATAACGCCAGCGAAGCGCTCAACAACGCGACTAACAGCCAGGCCAGTGGCCCAAGTAGCCAGCCTCCGATACGTTGTGCCGGTGTGGTAGTCATCTCTTCTCCAGTTTTACGCGCGCAATCAATCATGCCATTCATTTTGGGGCGATTATTATAAAGCTTTTAACGTTGAGCGCTACTTTCTTCTCTATTGCACGTAATGCCAGACTGATTTAGGTACCTGACCAACATCAAACAGACGGCCTCCGGATATAAGCTCCGCACGGCGATGGTCTGCGGCACGGTACATATTGATCATGTCGCTATCGTCGGTGAGCGTGTAGTTTAAATGGTCGAAAAGTTTTTCCAGACTTTCGAGTGAACTGATTTTGCGGAATTTTAATAAGTAATCCTGAACAGTCATAAATGCAGATCCATATTAATAAAATAATACCAACGGAGTAGAAAATATAAAAATAAACAACGTGCACAGGTAAAAGCGGATTTACGTGCAAATGTAAGAAGAGTGTTCATACCTGTGAAAAAGCAGGCGCTATGCGCGTCTTCGGCAAGGGTAACGCGCTTAGCGATCGCTGGCAATATGCAGCGGAGCGGGATGCGGCATAATTCGCTTTTTTTGACAGAAAGCGATCTTTTACCGGCAAACCCTGCAACTACCAATGTTAATTGCCGGGCAATAAAAGGTTGCGGATGCTTATTTCTTCTGCACTGCCGCAACGGGCTCTGGTGGCTGGTAATTGTCAATATGATTGGCAACACCCAGCAGGATCACGGAGACGGCGAGAACAATCCAACCTGTTAATTCAATAAGACGATTCATTACTGATGACATTTGCTTTGATTTATCCATAAACACAGGCTGCAAATGTTACTAATCTCTCATTAATACAGCAAGATGGTTGGGAACGATTTCTCCCTCTTTTTCGCTGCAAGTTAAGCATAAGTGGCATATGTTTGACTTAAGTTAAAAACAACCTTTGTAGCGCAAAGGTTATTAAACTATTGAGACGTTGCAAGGTATGGTGTGAAATAGGTCAGTCCTGAATTGAGAGGCAATAACATGAGTGACAACATCCGCGTTGGGCTAATTGGCTATGGTTATGCCAGTAAAACCTTCCATGCCCCCCTGATTGTGGGCACGCCGGGCCTGGAACTGGCTGCAGTTTCCAGTAGTGATGAAGCAAAAGTGAAGGCAGACTGGCCTACGGTGGCGGTTGTTGCTGAGCCTAAGCATCTTTTTAACGATCCAAATATCGACCTGATTGTGATCCCCACGCCTAATGACACACACTTTCCATTAGCGAAAGCTGCGCTGGAAGCGGGCAAACATGTGGTTGTTGATAAGCCTTTTACTGTGACACTGTCACAAGCTCGTGAGCTGGATACGCTGGCGCGCAGCCTCGGGCGCGTGCTGTCTGTGTTCCATAACCGTCGCTGGGACAGTGATTTTCTGACGCTGAAAGCTCTGCTGGCGGATGGTGTTTTGGGAGAGGTGGCGTATTTCGAATCCCATTTCGATCGTTTCCGCCCGCAGGTTCGTGACCGTTGGCGTGAACAGGGCGGTCCGGGAAGCGGTATCTGGTACGATTTAGCACCGCATCTTTTGGATCAGGCGATTAATCTGTTTGGTTTGCCCGTCAGCCTGACGGTAGACCTGGCCCAGTTGCGTCCAGGCGCGCAGGCGACGGATTACTTCCATGCCATCCTGACGTATCCGCAGCGTCGTGTGATCCTGCATGGCACCATGCTCGCTGCCGCAGAATCGGCCCGTTATATTGTGCACGGATCGCGTGGCAGCTATGTGAAGTATGGTCTTGACCCGCAGGAAGAGCGTCTGAAAAATGGCGAGCGACTACCACAGGAAGACTGGGGTTATGATATGCGCGATGGCGTTTTGACGCGAGTAGAAGGCGAAGAGCAGGTTGAAGAAACCTGGCTTACTGTACCAGGCAACTATCCGGCGTACTATGCTGGCATTCGTGATGCGCTAAACGGTAACGGTGAAAACCCGGTACCGGCGAGACAGGCTATCCAAATTATGGAGCTGATTGAGCTGGGTATCGAATCTGCGAAACATCGTTCGACGCTGTGCCTTGCTTGATTGGACTAATGCCGGATGGAGATGCTCAGGCATTTTATCCGGCCTACAATGAAAACCAACGTAGGCCGGATAAGCGTTAGCGCTATTCAGCACTTTACCCGTTACGCTGCGGCGACTTTCTCGCGCAAGGCTTGTTTTTCTTCGTTACTCAGGAATGCCATTTCCAGACCGTTGATTTGCGCCTGGCGGATCTGTTCGCGCGTTAGGCCTGCAGCTGGTGCGGCAATGGTGTACTCGTGAATAATATCCACACCCTGAACAGCCGGGTCGTCCGTATTCAAACTGGCAATAACGCCATGCTCAAGGAACGTTTTCAGCGGATGGTTCGCTAGTGAGGCAACGGTGCTGGTCTGAATGTTTGATGTCAGGCAGGATTCGATGCCGATACGATGCTCGGCGAGATAATCCATCAACGCACGATCTTCAACGGCTTTAACGCCGTGACCAATACGCTCAGCGCCCAGCTCTTTAATGGCCTGCCAGATGCTTTCTGGTCCCGCGGCTTCGCCCGCATGCACGGTAATATGCCAGCCGGCGTCGCGTGCCTGGTTGAAATGGGACAGGAACAGACTGCCAGGGAATCCCAGTTCGTCACCGGCTAGATCCAGTGCCGTAATATGATCTCGGTGGGCTAACAGCGCATCCAGTTCCTGCAGACAGGCGGCTTCGCCAAAAGTACGGCTCATAATGCCAATTAAGCGTGCTTCGACGCCAAAGGTCTTGCAGCCCTCGCGCACGCCTGCGATGACGGCTTCAACCACACCTGCCACCGGGAGTTGATGCGCCATCGCCATATAGCCTGGTGAAAAACGTAATTCTACATAGTGCAGACCGTTACGTGCTGCATCCTCAATATTTTCAAATGCCACGCGGAGACAGGCATCCAGCGAGGCCAGTACCTTCACGCCCCAGTCGAGCTTGGATAAAAAACTCACTAAATCTGGCTCAGTGGATGTCACTTGCACATGAGGGATCAGCGTTTCCAACGTTTGTGCCGGGAGCGTTAAATTGAACTGACGACCCAGATCCAGAATCGTTTGGGCACGGATGTTACCATCAAGGTGGCGATGGACGTCGGTCAATGGGAGGGAAGTATCAATCATGGTCGCACTCGTGTATTTAGGTAAAGTGCGTCGTATTATAAGAAAAAATCGGGATAAAAATCTATGTTGCGCAATGACTAATTTCATTGCGCAAACTTTATTAGCGTACAGAACGTATGCCGTTAATCAACCCCTGAACGCCTTTTTCAAGTTTGGATCGTGGACATCCGGCATTCAGGCGCACAAAACCGCGTCCTTCTTCGCCGTATGTGTATCCGGGCATGATGGCGACTTTCTGCTGGTGGATGAGCGCTTCCTGCAATGCGTGGTCATCAATGTTGAGCGGACGCAGGTCAATCCATGCCAGATAGGTGGATTGCGGAACCTGCCAGTTCAGTTCGGGGAATGCGGCATTAAGCTCGCGGGCGACGTAATGCAAATTGCTGGTAAGGTAATCGCGCAGCGCATCAAGCCAGCTTGCTCCCTGATGATAGGCGGCAATATGTGCGCTCAGCGCGAGCACTGCTGGTGAGGAAAGACCATCGCGACCTTTTAATGCGCAGAGATAATCGTTACGGCTTTGAGCGTCTTCAATAATTCCGTAAGCCCCGGTCAGTGCCGGAATATTAAAACTTTTTGAACCGGAAGTGAGCAGCGCCCAGTTGTCACGCGCGACATTACTCCAGGGGATATGTGGGTGATCCCCCCATACCATATCCATATGGATCTCATCGGAAATAACTTTTACACCATGGCGCTGACACAGTTCTGCCATGGTTTCCAGCTCATCACGCGTCCACACTTTGCCCGTCGGATTTTGTGGGCTACAGAGCAGAAGAATTTTGCTCTCTGGACGAGACAGGGCATTCTCCAGCGCGGCCATGTCGCAGTACCAACCGTCAGTGCGTTTTTCCAGTTCGACAGCGCGCACCACGCGCTGATTACCTTCAATTGCTTTGTAAAACGCGTCGTACGCCGGCGTATGAATCACCACCGCATCACCCGCAGAAGACCACTGGCGGATCAGCTCCGATACCATATAGATAACCGAGGGGCCATAAACCAGCGACTGAGGATCGATTTGGGTATTATGACGCGATAGAAACCAGTGACTAATCGCCGCAAGAAATTCATCATTTTTCCAGCGACTGTAACCCAACACGCCATGTGACAGGCGCTGAGTCAGCGCCTCCAGAATACAGGGTGCGGTGGCAAAATCCATATCGGAGATGGTGAATGGCAGCAGGTCGGCTGAACCAAAACGGTCGGCAACGTAATCCCACTGAGTACACCAGGTACCATGCCTGTCCACAACCTTTGAAAAATCAAACATATCATTGTCCTTAAGCTTGTACGGTGTTCATCAGAACTGCGATCTCGTCTTTTACTGACTGGACCTGTGGGCCAATAACGACCTGAAGATTATGCTGATTGAGTTGCACTACGCCAATGGCGCGATTGTCCTTCAGTGCCTGTACATTCACAAGAGACATATCTTTCACTGACAAACGCAGACGGGTAATGCAGTTATCCAGGTTGACGATGTTTTCCGCACCGCCAAGCGCCGCCAGAATGGCAGGGACGTTGTAACCGGATTTACCCGGCGCTCCAGCCATTACTTTTTCGATATTGCTGGCAATTTCGACGTCCCGACCTGGTGTTTTCAAATTGAAGCGTGTGATGGCGAAACGGAAGATGACGTAGTACACCGCGAACCAGATCGCCGCCACAACAGGGACCAGATACCACTTGGTAGAGAGTCCATGCAGGATGCCGAACACCACGAAGTCAATCAGGTTACCGTCGGTGTTACCGATGGTGACGCCAAGCACTGCCATCACAGTGAAGCCAAGACCGGTCAGCAGGGCGTGGATCACATACAGAACTGGGGCAACGAACAGGAATAAGAACTCAAGGGGCTCGGTGGTACCGCCGATCACACAGGCAATAAGACCGGAAATTAATAACCCTTTAATTTTATGACGATTTTCAGGGCGAGCACAGTGGTACATAGCGAGCGCTGCCCCCGGTAAACCACCGAGGAACGCAGGCATTTTGCCCTGCGACAGGAAGCGGGTTGCGCTTTCAGAGAAACCTTGTGTTGTCGGGCAGCTCAGTTGGGCCTGGAAAATAGTCAGTGCGCCGCTCACGCTGTGACCGCAGACTTCTTGCGTACCGCCAGCCTCGGTGAAGCGAATAAGCGCCACCAGAATATGATGCAGACCAAACGGCAGCAGCAGACGTTCACCGGTACCAAACAGCATTGGGCCAAATTCTCCCGCGCTGTTGATGATGTGGCCGAGCCCGGTAATGCCCATGGCGAAAACCGGCCAGATCAGGGGAATAACCAGCCCGACCAGCCCCATCACCACCGAGGAGATGATAGGCACAAAGCGGGTGCCGCCGAAGAAAGCCAGTGCATCCGGCAGACGAATGTTGTGGAAACGTTCATGCAGCATCCAGACGATGATCCCGGCAATAACAGCACCGAGGATCCCAGTGTCGATCGACTGGATCCCCAGGATATTCTGCACGTTGTTGGCCTTCAGGATCGCGGCATCCGTGGTAGGTAAGATACCTTTCGCGGTTAACCAGAAGTTGACGGCAAGGTTCATGACCGCATAACCAACAAAACCGGCAAATGCCGCTACGCCTTTGTTCTCGCGAGCAAGGCCTAGAGGTATGGCAATACAGAACATCACCGGTAAGAAACTAAACGCAAATGAGCCGACTTTGCTCATCCAGGTAAAGATGGCCTGCAGTACCGGATTACCCAATGCCGGGATCAGCGTTAAGACATCATGGCTGCTTAACGAGCTGCCGATCCCCAACATGATCCCGCAAAATGAGAGTAGCGCTACGGGGAGCATAAAGGTTTTGCCCAACTGCTGGAAAAATTCCCATAACGTTATTTTTGGTGTAGTTCTCGTCGTCATCAAACGACTCCTCGTAAAAGCTAGCTGACTAATGATGGCGAGAAGATAAAACGTTTTACCTAATTTTAGTGCGGTATAAATCACATTATCGAACGATAATAGGGCGTATAAATATAAGTGATTGATAAAACGTTTTATCCGTCACGTTATCAGGGAGTTTTCCGTTTTTATGGCTATAGCCAAAAAAATAACCATCCATGATGTTGCGCTGGCCGCGGGCGTTTCGGTCAGTACTGTCTCATTGGTGCTTAGTGGAAAAGGTCGTATTTCATCCGCGACAGGCGAACGCGTGAATGCCGCTATTGAGCAACTCGGGTTTGTGCGTAATCGCCAGGCATCGGCGCTGCGTGGCGGGCAGAGCGGGGTAATTGGTTTGATTGTGCGCGATCTTTCTACGCCGTTTTACGCCGAGTTGACGGCGGGTCTGACGGAAGCATTAGAAACGCAGGGGCGCATGGTCTTTTTATTACATGGTGGCAAAGATGGCGAACAGCTCGCGCAGCGTTTCGCTATGTTGCTAAATCAAGGGGTTGATGGTGTGGTGATCGCCGGGGCTGCCGGCAGTAGCGACGACCTACAACAACTGGCCGCCGATAAGGGGATACCGGTGGTGTTTGCTTCTCGGGCAAGCTACCTGGATGATGTCGACACCGTCAGACCTGACAACATGCAGGCTTCGCAATTGCTGGTTGAACATCTTATCCGCCACGGGCATCAGCGAATAGCGTGGTTGGGGGGGCAGAGTTCCTCATTGACTCGCGCAGAGCGTGTCGGCGGCTATTGTACGACGTTGCTAAAGTATGGTTTACCGTTTCATAGCGACTGGGTGCTGGAGTGTTCATCCAGCCAGAAGCAGGCCGCAGAGGAGGTAACCGCGCTGTTACGTCGTAACCCAACGATCAGCGCAGTGGTGTGCTACAACGAAACCATTGCCGTTGGCGCCTGGTTTGGCCTGATGAGAGCGGGGCGTCAGAGTGGTGAAATTGGCGTAGATCGCTATTTCGAACAGCAGATCTCCTTAGCGGGATTTGCCGATGTAGCGGAAAATGCACTGGACGATATCCCCATTATTTGGGCCTGCACGCCTGCGCGTGAAATGGGATATACCCTTGCTGAGCGCATGCTGCAGCGCATTGGGCACGATGATGGTCATTCGCGTAACCTGATGCTTTCCGCTCGTCTGGTGGTGGCCAAATAAAAAAGGCCCGATAAACACACGGTTATCGGGCCTTTTGTCACGCGTATTTACTGTTGCGGGATAGCCGGGGCATCCGGTTCGCCGAGAGAAGGCATACCGAACATGCCAACAAACTCATCCAGCGGCATTTTTTGTCCGTTTAACGTAACCTGTCCGTTTGCGTATTGCAGGCTGGAGCCGATGACGTTGTCCTGCATCGTTGTAATTCGGAACATCTGACCCATTGCCGCCAGGCCATTCACCTGTTGCTTCGCAAGATCGGCCGCTTGCTCCTGCTGATAGCCTTCAATTTTGGCGATCTGCGTCATGAACTCAGTCGCCATATCGACCGGAATCGTCAGCTTGGCATCCAGTGATTTGACCGAACGATCCACTTCCTGAGCCAGCGTTTGTGGTTCCTCAGTATTTGCTGTCGGATCTTTTAGCAGCAGTGACAGATTAAATGCGGTTTCACCTTTCGCATTTTTCCAGCTCAGCGGGGCAATGGTGATAACCGGCTCGCCTTTCATCAGTATCGGCAGCGCATTGAAGAAAGCTTCGGTGACTTTTTGCTGATAAAGCTCAGGATTTTGTACCACATCGATCTGCGCCATCAGCGCCTTGGTTTGGGCGCTATACTGCTGACTGAACTGATGCAGGGCTTCACCGTCAATCTGGGCAACTTTCAGCGTCAGCTTACCGCTACCCATATCCTGGCCCTGTAATTTAAGGCTGTTCAGCGTGTAATCCAGCTGACTGTTGACAGTTTTACCGTCGTTAACCAGATCGGATTTGCCATCGATACCCATGCCCTCCAGAACCGCCAACTCTTTACCCTCGACCGAGATCGACAGTTTTTCGAGTGACAATTTCTGGTCGCCGATGCGCTCACCAAAGCTGGCAATACTGCTGGAACCCTCAGTCTTCAGATTATTGAAAGTCATTTGTACTTTCTGGTCATACTCGTTGACAGCATTGACCACGCCGCTTTGCGCATTGCCTGTCAGCGAGACAGCGTTACCTTCTTTGTCTGCTGTAAACTGGAATTCCCCGCCGCTGAAGGCTACTTTTTCGTCGCCTTTCTCGTAGTTCAGTGGTTTAAGGGAAAGATCGGAACGGGTATCGCCGCTGTAGCTGATACGGGAGTTAATGACAAATGGCGACTCACCCTTGGCAATATCAAACAGCGGTTTGGTAACGTCGTTATTCACCAGCGTCGTTTTCACGGAGGCCATAGCCGGAACCAGATTCAGTGACTTCAGTTGGGCCAGTGGGAAGGGACCGTGATCCACCGTTTCATCCAGGACAATACTTTGCCCCGGTTTCAGCCAGGAATCTGCCTGCCCGGCTATTGGTTTCACCACCAATTGCAGTTGGCTATTGAACACCCCGCGCTGGTAGTTTTGATAACTCAGTTCAATACCCGCCTCAGGGGAGAAACGTTTTAACTGATCGTTTGCCTGCGTCACCATCTCGGCGAGATGCGTTTCGAGTTTCTTTCCTGTGTACCAGGCGCCGCCCGTCCAGACGATACCCAGCGCAACCACCACACCCGCAGCTACCAGCGATTTTTTCATTTTGATATCCATAAAATAAAACCAGGCGTTTGAAGACGCCTGGAGGAGTGACATGTCTTTAACTTACTACAGCTTAGCAAGAGTTGTTAAAAATATCAGTATCTTGCTAAAGCTTGTTATAAACCCGGGCTAAACGACCTGCGCCACTGATGTTAACCGGAGATTCATTCGCGCCAATAAAGGCCGATTCACCCGGTCGCAGAACCAGACGTTGCTCGCCTTTGCTCAGTACAGCTTCACCTTCTATGCAGAACAAAATGGCCGCACTTTGCTGGCTGATATCTGCGCCACTGGTAGTAAGCTCATGCAGGGAGAACGCAAAATCGTCAACCGGGATCGGGAAGTCCAGTTCGCCATCAGACTTAACCGGCGTGGTCAGTAACTGGTTTGCTGGCTTGGCGACAAACTGCACGTTGGCGACCAGTTCCGGGATATCAATATATTTTGGCGTCAGTCCGGCACGCAGCACGTTGTCCGAGTTAGCCATCACCTCAAGCGCCACACCTTGCAGGTAAGCGTGCGGGGTTTCGGCAAATAAGAACATAGCTTCGCCTGGATTGAGTTTCACCACATTGAGCAGCAGCGGGGAGAAGAGCCCACTGTCGTTCGGGTAGACGTCGGCGATCAGACGGATGGTTTGCCAGGGTTCACCCTGCTGGCTGTTCAGCGCTGATTTCAGGATCGCCAACGCATGGGATTTCTCCTCAGCCTGCATATTCAGCAAGCTGGCGAAAAGATAGCTCAGACGTTCTGCACTCGGCTCTTCCAGGAAATGCGCAATAGCCGGATGTGCGGCGGAGACGGGTTGTAACAATGCAACAATGTCAGAGAACTCGCGGAATGCGTTCATCGCCAGGAAAGGCGTCAAAGCAAAAACCAGTTCCGGTTTGTGGTTAGGATCTTTGTAGTTGCGCTCAGCCGCATCCATCGGGATCCCTGCGGCGTTTTCTTTGGCAAATCCAATTTCAGAGTTGTGCTTGTTAGGATGAACCTGAATCGAAAGCGGTTGTGCAGCGCAGAGCACTTTAAACAGGAAGGGCAGCTCACCAAAACGCTGCGCAACGGCATCGCCCAGCAGTGCGGATTTATCGTGCTCGATAACGTCGCGCAGAGCAACCGTCTGGCCGTCAGCGCCCAGAACCTGCGAACTGCTTTTCGGATGCGCACCCATCCACAGCTCAGCCATCGGTTGCTGAGTGGGGTTGGCAATGCCATAGAGTTCCGTTAACGCCGTTTTACTTCCCCAGGCGTAGTTTTGCACTGAGTTGATGAGTTTTTGCATTATCAAGCCCTGTTTCAATGTGGAATTTTCTACGGCTATTAAACCAAGAAACCCTGAGGGAAGTAACCTGCACATGTAAAAAGTCGTACTTGTCTCAGTTTTTGTTAAAAAAATGTGTAGGATATGGAGACTCGCTTTTAATACCCTGAGTGATTCCGGTTGCAGACAGCCCTTCCTTCTACAACCGGATCTGCGGCAGGGAAGCAGGGCAACGGAACATCTGCCCAGAGAATAACCAGACCGAGCAGTAAGTGAGAGCACAATGTCAAACAAACCCTTTCATTATCAGCATCCTTTCCCCCTCAAAAAGGATGATACCGAATACTATCTGCTGACCAGCGACTATGTCTCTGTTGCCGAATTTGAAGGGCAGGAGATTGTTAAAGTCGCGCCACAAGCTTTAACCCTGCTGGCTCGTCAGGCCTTTCATGATGCGTCGTTTATGCTGCGTCCCGCACATCAACAGCAGGTAGCCGATATTCTGCGCGACCCGGAGGCCAGCGAAAACGACAAGTATGTGGCCCTGCAATTTCTGCGTAACTCTGACATCGCGGCAAAAGGCATTTTGCCGACCTGTCAGGACACCGGAACCGCGATTATCGTGGGTAAAAAAGGTCAGCGTGTCTGGACCGGTGGTGGCGATGAGGAGGCGCTGGCTCGAGGCGTCTATAACACCTACATCGAAGACAACCTGCGCTATTCACAAAACGCAGCGCTGGATATGTATAAAGAGGTGAACACCGGCACCAACCTGCCAGCACAGATTGATTTGTATACCGTCGACGGCGATGAATACAAATTCCTGTGTATTGCCAAAGGTGGCGGTTCGGCGAACAAAACCTATCTGTACCAGGAAACCAAAGCGCTGCTCACGCCGGGCAAATTAAAAAATTACCTGGTTGAAAAGATGCGTACGCTGGGTACTGCGGCTTGTCCGCCGTATCACATTGCGTTTGTGATCGGCGGAACGTCAGCGGAAGCTACGCTGAAAACGGTGAAACTGGCTTCGGCTAAATACTACGATGAGCTGCCGACCGAAGGTAACGAACATGGGCAGGCATTCCGTGATGTGGAGCTGGAAAAAGAGCTGCTGATTGAAGCGCAGAATTTGGGGCTGGGCGCGCAGTTTGGCGGGAAGTACTTCGCGCATGATATCCGCGTGATCCGCCTGCCGCGTCACGGCGCGTCGTGTCCGGTTGGTATGGGCGTCTCTTGTTCTGCTGACCGTAATATCAAAGCCAAAATCAACCGTGAAGGTATCTGGATCGAAAAACTGGAACATAATCCAGGTAAGTACATTCCAGAAGAGTTGCGTCAGGCGGGAGAGGGCGAAGCGGTGCGCGTTGATCTCAATCGTCCGATGAAAGAGATCCTGGCCCAGCTGTCGCAGTATCCGGTCTCTACGCGTTTGTCACTCAACGGTACAATTATTGTTGGCCGTGATATTGCGCATGCGAAACTGAAAGAACGTCTGGATAACGGTGAAAGTTTGCCGCAGTATGTTAAAGATCACCCGATCTATTACGCCGGTCCGGCAAAAACGCCGGAAGGCTACGCCTCTGGTTCGCTTGGCCCAACCACGGCCGGGCGTATGGACTCGTATGTTGACCAGCTTCAGTCTGCAGGCGGGAGCATGATTATGTTGGCGAAAGGCAACCGTAGCCAGCAGGTGACCGATGCTTGCCATAAACATGGCGGCTTCTATTTAGGTAGTATTGGCGGCCCTGCCGCGGTGCTGGCCCAGGGCAGTATCAAGAGTCTGGAGTGCGTGGAATACCCGGAACTCGGGATGGAAGCCATCTGGAAAATTGAAGTGGAAGATTTCCCGGCGTTTATCCTGGTGGATGACAAAGGCAATGATTTCTTCCAGCAAATTCAGACGTCGCAGTGCGCACGCTGCGTTAAGTAACGTCAACCGCCCTTCGGGGCGGTTTTTTTTTACCGCACGAACCACCAAACGACAGTTTTATCCTCGTTAATACTCATAAGACCAACGCAAGTGGGCAATGTCGAAACATAACCTAATCAACTGTTAATGTAAGGAGCAGGTAATGGTAACGGTACGCCGCGAGAATGATTCAATGGGGGCGATTGATGTTCCTGCCGATAAGCTTTGGGGCGCGCAAACCCAACGTTCACTGGAGCATTTTCGTATCTCTACGGAGAAAATGCCGGTCTCGTTGATCCATGCGCTGGCGCTGACTAAACGCGCCGCGGCAAAGGTTAACCAGGATCTTGGGCTGCTGGCGGAGGATAAAGCCAGGGCTATTATGCAGGCTGCAGATGAGGTGTTGGCAGATAAACACCGCGATGAGTTCCCGCTAGCCATCTGGCAAACTGGGTCCGGCACGCAAAGCAATATGAACATGAACGAGGTGTTGGCAAACCGGGCCAGCGAGTTGCTGGGCGGCGTGCGGGGGATGGAGCGAAAAGTACATCCCAACGATGATGTCAATAAAAGCCAAAGCTCGAACGATGTCTTCCCGACTGCAATGCACGTTGCCGCACTGCTGGCGCTGCGTAAATCACTGATCCCTCAATTAAATGTGCTGACCAAAACGCTCAGTGATAAGTCCCACGCTTTCGCCGATATCGTTAAAATTGGTCGTACACATCTGCAAGATGCAACTCCACTTACGCTTGGCCAGGAGATTTCCGGCTGGGTAGCAATGCTAGAACATAACCTCAGACACATTGAAAACAGCTTACCGCACGTGGCAGAGCTGGCGTTGGGGGGAACCGCGGTAGGTACCGGACTGAACACTCATCCCGAATACGCCCGCCGGGTTGCTGATGAACTGCGGGTCATTACCTGTGCGCCGTTCGTTACCGCTCCGAATAAATTTGAAGCACTCGCCACCTGCGATGCCCTGGTTCATGTCCACGGAGCGCTAAAAGGACTGGCAGCGTCGCTGATGAAAATCGCCAACGATGTACGCTGGCTGGCATCCGGTCCACGGTGTGGTATTGGGGAAATTTCAATTCCGGAAAACGAACCGGGCAGCTCGATCATGCCAGGCAAGGTCAATCCAACCCAGTGTGAAGCGCTGACTATGCTTTGCTGCCAGGTGATGGGCAACGATGTCGCCATCAACATGGGCGGGGCGTCAGGTAACTTTGAGCTCAACGTCTATCGACCGATGGTCATCCACAACTTCCTGCAGTCGGTACGCCTGCTGGCGGACGGTATGGAAAGCTTCAATGAACATTGCGCGACGGGGATTGAGCCTAATCGTGAGCGAATCGATCAACTGCTCAACGAGTCGCTAATGCTGGTGACCGCGCTCAATACCCATATCGGTTACGATAAAGCGGCTGAAATTGCCAAAAAAGCCCATAAAGAAGGGTTGACCTTAAAAGCCTCCGCTCTGGCGCTGGGATATCTAACCGAAGCGGAGTTCGACAACTGGGTACGCCCGGAGCTGATGGTTGGCAGCATGAGGCCAGGCAGTTAATCCGCAACGTACAGGTACAGCCGGGGAATAATCAATCTCAACGGCTGCGCCTGAGGTTTAAAACGATGCTGAACGTTTTCGGCATCGTAATTCAGTAACTCACCGATATCCGGTACGGTCATACCGTTGTCGTTATTAAGCAAAGCAATCAGCGGCGTCGGGCAGGCATATTGCACCTGTTTTTGCTCTCCTTTGTACCAGACACGGGCTATAGGCTGCACTTTTACCGGCCTTTTGATCTTCAGGCGGGCCTGCTGCGGTAAGGCGGCGATATCCTGATATTCGCGTTCAAGCTTCGCCTGCCATTCTTCACGTGTCCAGGGATGTACGCTGCGCGGTGACGTCAGGCTTTTTTCCAGTTGCTGCAGTACTTCATCGCGTTTCAGGTTTTTAATGATGTGCTTATTAGCCCAGCCAAATCGTAGGGTGGCAGGATCGCGGACTACGGTTAGCGTGCGATAGGCATTCAGAGTAATCAGCCCTGGCAGATGACGATGCACCCATTCGAAACGTGCTGCCGGCGCCAGCCCTGATTCCACTGTAACAATGCGCTCGAAGGTGGTTTTCAACTGGTTTATACGCTGGATTTGTTCTTCCAGAGTACATTGCGCCGCGTTATCAACCTGATAGCACAATACACCCGGTAGGCGGACGGCTGCTTTGCTGCTGCGGTTTTCGGACTGCTGCTGAATAAACAGGTGACGGTAATGGAGCAGTGCCAGCGCTTCAGCCTCTTTGCCTAAATGCTGCTTAACATTAATGCTCTGCAGAGGGGCATGCTCTGCCTCTTTAACCACTTCCGGTAACGAGAATACGCGCGCAATCAGCAGCGTCTGCTGCAACAGGTTTTCGTTCAAAAGTGCCAGTTCTTGTTCCATCTGGCGAAAGGTGCCGTTCAGGCGGTCAACAATATCGTAACGGGCCATAAGTTTACCATTTTAGTTACAACATACTTTTTTATAGCACAACCTCCACCGCCTGACCACCGAGCAGAATAGGTCAGGCAGCTGAGATTTCGGGAATGTTATGCCAGACGGGCCAACGGAAAGTAAACCGGGCACCGCCAAGTTCACTTCCATCACAGACGACCGTCCCCCCCATAGCCAAAGCAATTGAGTGGACGATGGCTAACCCAAGCCCACAACCCCCGGTTGCCCGGTCACGGCTGGGGTCAAGGCGTACAAACGGTTCAAAAACCTGTTCACGAGCGTCTGGTGCAATACCGGGACCGTCGTCTTCCACTACCAGCGTGGCTTGATTGCCGTTCAGCAGCAGACTGGCTTGCACTGTAGACTGGCAATAGCGCAGGGCATTGTTCAGCAAATTATCCAGGACCCGCTCCATCAGGCGCATATCCAACGCGCCGTAGTCGCCAGTTTCGAGATGACGTAAGTGCACCGTACGGCCAGGATTCACGCTTTGCACATCCTCCAGATGGGTTGTCAACCAAACAGGCAGGTCAGGTACACTGAGCTTCAGTTCATTTTGCGGGCGATCCAGGCGGGCGTAGGTCAGTAACTCTTCGATCAACGCTTCCAGTTGGCCGATATCACGATTAAGCGCCTGAGATTCCTGCCCGGTGAGGTTATCACTCATTTCCAGCCGGTAACGTAAACGTACCAGCGGAGTACGAAGCTCATGGGCAATACCATCGATGAGCTGTTTTTTACTGGCGATCAGCGCATTGATATTGTCGGCCATTTGGTTAAACGCTACGCCCAGGCGTTCAAAGCTGGAACCGTTGTCAAAATGAAGGCGTTCACTCAGATGTCCTTCACCAAAACGTTGTGCGGCGGATTCGAGTCTTAGCATTTCTTGCCAGTGTGGACGCATCCAGATCAGTACCGGGAAGGCCAGTGAGATAGCAATAAACGCCATCAGCGCGATGTCCAGCAGGCGCATTTGATGAAGAAAATAAAGGTAAGGAACCGGGCCGACGGCCAACACATAATGGCTGCGAGGAATGCGTTGAATAAAGGTGTATTGATCGTCAAGAGCCACAATATCGCCTTCGCGCAAACGCTGCATGGTTGGGGCATCCAGTGTGTACTTATTCAGCGGTTCAACACGCAGGTCAAATGAGAGGTTTAAGTCCATCTCCTTCAGCGTCTTACCCCAATCGCGTGGCGGGATTTCGCGTAGTTCACTGCGCATCAGGTACAACGAGCTTTTCATCAAATCGTCGAGCGACTGTCTGCCTGCGCGTTCTGCGGTGAATTTGTATACCAGGCCGACCAACAGGGTCATCACCAAAAAGCAGACAAACAGCAGGAGGTAAAACTGCACAAACAGTTTCTTCATAAAAATCACCGAACGCTCAATAAGTTAGCGAGTTCTCGTGTCCCTCAGGGGAAAAGGGGCACAGCAGTATCCGCCGATGCGTCGGATCAGAAAGGTTATCTGATCACCATCTGGCGTGTTTATCCTGGCAGAGTACACTGTATAACTCTTTTCTGCATTCTTATGGCCCCTACGGGGGCGAAATGACCTTTCGCTTGATAACGCATTGCTTTGTACGCGGCAAGTTAATCAAAATCGGGATGGTGTTGTTCTGGCGTATGTTACGACCACACCTAAAAGGTTACTTCGTTTCTCAACGTAGATTGTGTTGTTATATTCGTAGTTACCTTCGGGATAGCAAATTCTGATGTTAGTCCCGAGATCCGGATCGTCAACATCAGCCCCCGAACAGCTTTTAGAACTTCCTGTAGAGTAGGTGTATGGAGCGGTATAGGACGAGGGGACACCTGGAATGAACCAGGTTATCACCATAACTGTGATCACTGAAAACAGCACCATAGCAATGCTGATGCTACCAAATAATTTCAGATAAGTTTGGAAGGGACTTTTTTTCATTATCCCATTACCTACCAGAAATAGGGTAATTAAAAATGACACTGCCAGAGAAATAAGCATGAGGTATTTTGATGTGAGCGGGTAGAGAAAAGTCGCTCTGTATATCGTTACCTTCCACCAGTAAAAAAGAAAAATTGCGCCGAGAGATAATACGGTGACAAAAAACAAATATGGATATGAGTATTTTCTCATCCCTGTGACTCCAGAACAATTTTTCCATATGGGTTTAATAAATTATCATTTGTTCAGAATAATGAAAACGGTTCTCTTGTTTGAATTGTTAGGTACGCCGCAGACCAGAGAATTTCCGCTATTTCTGGGGATGTAGGCATAATAATAAAAGGGGTATTCTCACCCGTGGCAGGGATGACTGACCTTGCGTATAATGGGTGACGAAACTTCCTGAAAAGTGCCGTGACTGAAAATATGAATCTCAATCGCTGTTGTTATTTGCTACTCATTTTTGCAGCGATCGGCTGCATTTTCACCGCTCACCCTCTTGTCATATGGTTTCTACTCGCCAACATACTGACGTTGCTGTTATACGGCGTGGACAAAATGGCGGCACGCAAGGACTGGCGTAGAGTGCCGGAATCCACATTGCTGGTGTTTGGTGTTGTGGGCGGATGGGGTGGCGCGATAGCGGGTCAACAAATCTTTCGCCATAAAACACAAAAGCAGCCTTTCAAAACCTACTTCATTATCAGTGTGATAGTGAGTATTTCTGTGATGGGCGTGGTTTATCAGTTCTATCCATTTTTACCTTCCTGAGTCTGGTTGGTGAATAAACTGCCGGTTTATCTGAGGCAGGAAATATACTTTTCACCTGAACGCCGCACAATTTCATCGGCATTTTGCGTAATATCTTTTCCTGCAAATGCGCCGTAAAGTTGCTTAAATTTCACTGTACTCAGTCTCTGGGTAATGTTGCTGACCGTTGCAGCTGGCAACGGTAGCATATTAGGGTAGCTCCACATAAAGGAGACGGCATGCGCACCTGGGGTAACCTGGACGATGTCGCCGGAAAGCACCACGCCTTCGCCACGCGCCCAGTGCAGGATGCAGCCGCCAGCAAAGTGTCCGCCGAGACGTATCACCGTGACGTCACGGGTTAACTCAATGGTGTCGCCATCCCAGAATCTAATCCACGGGCTGTCGCGCATTACCCACCTTCTGTCGCTGGCATGAAGGTAAATTGGCGCGTTAAATTCTGCAGCCCAGTCCTGCATGGTGGTGTAGTAATGAGGATGCGATATCGCGATAGCCTTAAGCCCGCCAAGGGACGTTATTAGCGTTTTTGTGGCATCGTCGAGCGAGGCAATGCAGTCCCATAAAATATTGCCTTCAGAGGTACGCAGAATAAACGCGCGCTGATCAATTGCAAAATCAGGAACGGTGCGGATGCTGAGAAGAGTACTATCGTGTTGCTTCCACTTATTTGTATGCGATGCACACAGGGCGGTAAAATCGACCCATTCCTGTCCGCTCGCAGGGACATACTGGCGTTCATCCTGGCAGATATCGCACTGTTCCGGATGGGCACCAGTTACCTCATAGGATGTTCCACAGGTTTTGCATAACGTGATCATCGTGTCCTCCTTATTTACCGAACACAGTCAGCATGGCACACAGATACACAAGGATGTGCCTGTTAGTGCTCTACCCGTTAAGTCAGTGATGACGGATGTGGGAGGTTGTAGCTCAACCAAAAGAAAACAGGAATAATGCCGACACGGATCCTTTTGGTTACCATCTTCCAGAGAAAAATGAGGATATTGTTTGGAAAGTCGCCTGTTCAACACCTGGCTCAACCGTTGGGGACTCACTCCAGATGGTGAACCGGTTGAAACGCACACATCACAGCTTTTGCCTGTAGTGGTCATCAGGGATGGTCAGAAAGCCATACTTAAAATCACCGACGATGACAGTGAACGGATCGGCTGTGAACTCATGGTCTGGTGGAACGGAAATGGCGCAGCGAAAGTACTTGCTCATGCAGCAGGGGCGATTCTGCTGGAACGTGCGACAGGGACAGGGTCTTTAGCGGACATGTCCTGGACTGGTAACGATGCGCAGGCTTGTCGCATTATTTGCCATGCTGCCAGTAGACTCCATTTCTCCCGGAACGCGTCTACGCCAGCGTTAACACCTCTGCACCATTGGTTTAGCGACCTGGCTCCCGCCGCGAAAAAGCATGGCGGTATCCTGACGCGTTGTGCAGCGGTGGCAAATGTACTGCTATCTTCACCCCAAGATGAAGTCGTATTACACGGCGACCTACACCACGGCAATATTCTTGATTTCGGAACGAGAGGATGGCTGGCTATCGATCCCAAAGGGCTGCTAGGCGAGCGTGGCTTTGATTACGCCAATATTTTTACTAACCCTGATCTTGCCGAACCCACCAGACCTGTTGCCATTGAGCCGGAAACATTCACACAACGAGTCAACATTGTGTCTGAAATCGCAAGAATTGAACGGCAACGTTTGCTGATGTGGATTGTTGCCTGGTGTGGGTTGTCGTCCGTCTGGTTTCTGCAAGAGGGGGACAGCGCAACGGTACCTCTGCGTATTGCGGAACTAGCGATGGCGGAACTTGCTTCAGGTGATAATCAACTTTGATCTACGACACTGGGTTAGTAATTCTTAAGAGTTATCATTAGCCTGATAAACGTTATATTAATTAATCAGTGAGTGGTGGTGTGGTGTGTTGTTTAGCTCAAATTTAATTGGCGGGAAACAATGAACGCATTGTTTTCATTATTTAAAAAACGCCCGAATATTCTTTTGTTGATGGTCTTACTCATCGGGGCAAACATCGTGGCGTGGCTGTGGGCTTTCACCTCGTTTAGCAACAACACGTCATTGCTTGCACTGAGTCTGATTGCGTGGTGCTACGGTTTACGCCATGCTGTCGATGCCGATCATATCGCCGCGATAGACAGCGCTACACGTAAACTCATGCAGCAGAAAAAACGCGCCCTGACGACGGGAGCCTGGTTTTCTTTGGGGCACTCCACCATTGTGGTACTGGCAAGCATTGGCATTGCACTGACCACCAGCGTGTTTAAGCAACATATGGCATGGTTTCAGAATGTCGGCGGTCTGATAGGAACTTCGGTTTCTGCCGCGTTTTTGCTGATTCTGGCTACCATTAATCTCATTATTTTCTGCCAGGTCTGGAAGGCATTCCGCCATCTTAAACGCACCGGTACTTACGATGGCACCACGGAAGACATTACAGTTTCAGGTCCTCTGAACTGGCTTTTCCGCTCAGCGTTTCGGTTGGTAGGCAAAGACTGGCATATGTATTTTGTCGGTTTTCTTTTTGGTCTGGGTTTTGATACCGCCACTGAAATTTCTTTGCTGGGAATTTCTGCTTCAAGCGCGTCCAGTGGCATGTCTGTTTGGTCAATTCTCGTGTTCCCGGCGCTGTTTACCTGCGGTATGGCGTTAATTGATTGTCTCGACAGTATTCTGATGGTTGAGGCCTACGGATGGGCGTTCAATAAGCCGCAACGCAAGCTCTATTACAATATGACCATTACCGGGACTTCCGTGATTGTAGCGCTATTTATTGGCGGACTGGAGGCGCTGGGGCTTCTCTCTGACGCGTTTTCGCTCCAGGGTGGTTTGTGGGATACCGTCAGCAATTTAAGTGACCATATGGGGAATGTCGGTTTTGCGATTATTGGCGTCTTTATCGGCTGCTGGATTATCTCTGCCGTAAATTACCGTTGGAAAAAATACGACGGGCTGACGTTTAGTTGACACAAAAGAAAGCCTTCCAGCAACAGGAAGGCTTTGATCTTTTTAGGACTGACTAATTCGCGTTCACGGGTTGTGGTTTTTCAGCACTCTTTTTCAGGAGCCTGTTAGCCAGCACGCCAGACATCATCGAACCGTTCACGTTTAATGCCGTTCTGGCCATATCGACGACAGGCTCGATAGCAATGAAAATCCCCACCAGCGCGACCGGGAAGTTCAGTGTTGAAAGGACGATCAGCGCAGCAAATGTTCCGCCACCGCCTACACCCGCCACCCCAATAGAACCCAGCGCAATCGCAGGTAGCATGGCGAGCAAAAAATGTACTGATAGCGGATCAATCCCAATTGTTGGAGCAATCATCGCCACCATAATAGCTGGATAGATCCCGGCACAGCCATTTTGACCCATGCTGGAGCCGAATGAAGCCGCAATGTTGGCAATGGTGTTTTGCACGCCAAATTTTTCTTGTGCGGAAATAGCCAGTGGAATAGATGCTGCACTGCTGCGTGAAACAAATGCAAAGGTTAAAACTGGCCAGACAGTTTTAAAATAGTGAACGGGATTATTACCGCTCAGAACCAGTATCAGTGCGTGGACGATAAACATCATCAGAATCGCAAGGTAACAGGCAGCAATAAAGCCTAACAGACTGGCAAATTGTTCAAATCGATACGCGGAAAATACGCCTGCCATTAATGCCATCACACCATAAGGGGTGAGAGCAATAACGATACGCACCATTTTCATCACCCAAATCTGGATAGCGTTAATGCCAGCACTTAATTTTTCACCTTCTTGCGGGGCGTCCTGTTTGACCTTTAATAATGCCACGCCGGCAAGTAGGGTGAAGATAACAATGCCAATGACGGAAACGCTTCTGGCCCCTGTTAGATCGAGGAAGATATTCGTGGGGATCAGAGATGTAACCAGTTTAGGCAGTGAAATGGCGGCTGTTTTATTTACATCGTCTGCCGTCAGCGTGGACTGCATATGAACAAACGCACTGGCGTCCAGGCCTAATACATGCGCAGTCAACAGCCCAATAAAACCGGCAACCATTACCAGACAGAGCATGCATCCGACGATGGTTAACGACATTTTCCCAATGCCAGCGCTGTTTTCGAGCTTATTAATGGCTGAGAGAATAGAGATGAAAATCAGCGGTACCGCAACCAGCTTCAGTAAATTCACATAGCCGTTGCCGATAACATTGTACCAGTCGATAACTGTTTTTCTTTCGTCAGCAGCAATGAGATGCAGGGATAAACCGATAACGGCACCCGTAAAAATAGCGATGAAGACGCTTTTTGAAAGAGAGTGACTTTTTTGGTTGATTCTGAAAATTGCCCATGAACAAACCAAAAAGAACGCGATATACGCGAGCGAAACGAACATATTGTAGCCTCTTGCCTCATTCAGCACCTGAAATGCCGGAAAGAGTTTTGTTAGTGCGAAAAAAACCGATGAACCATAAGGGTTCAGGACCGCGACGGATTATAGGGAGGGGGGAGGGTAACAGCCACACAAAAAGTGTGGAACGGCGTCGGATGGCGTTTGTATGCCTGTTCTGTAGACGATTTTAAGTGACAGTGTAACGTATTGTGAATAATCCAGCCGATCAATGAGATCGGCCCGATGGCATTACTTCTGTGGCTCGTCGTCCCAGGCGTGGGGTGCAAAGAGATAACCTTTGTTGCGCACTGTTTTGATTCGATAAGGTTCAGTCGCGTTATCGAGCAGTTTTTTGCGTAACCGGGAAATCGCGACATCTACGCTGCGATCCATGCCGTCATAGCTTACGCCACGTAGGTTCTTAAGCAACGCATCGCGGTCCATAATCTGCCCGGCATGGGTTGCCAACTCCCACAGTAATTCAAAATCAGCGGTGGAAAGAGAAACTTGCTCGCCGCCGAGCAGCACGGAGCGGTTGGTTGGGTCGATAGTGAGTGTGCCGAAGCGCAGCGTTGTGTGCGGTGTGATGGTCGCCGATTGAATGCCTTTAGACTGGGTAGAGTGCTCATTCTGACGCAGGTGCAGACGCAGGCGAGCCAGCAGCACCGCTGGCGGTGTGGTTTTCAGAATATAGTCACAGGCGCCCATTTCCAGTGCCAGGATATGATTCATGTCGCTGTCCAGCGAGGTGAGCAGGACAATCGGGCCTTGCCAGCGTCCGCGTAAATCTCGGCAGATAGTCATCCCGTCTTTGCCCGGCAGCATGATATCTAATAACACCAGATCGGGTTGAACGTGCAGGATTTTCTCCTCGGCCAAATCACCCCGAGGTTCAAGGATGACCTCAATATCATGCCGGGCCAAATAGGCTGCAATCAGTGAGCCAACTTCGGGATCATCTTCAACAAATACGATGGTGTTCATATCATTAATTTTTGAATATAAAACGCCAACATACACCGCCCAGATTTTTCCTTCCATTAATCTTTTCTAAACAAGAACGCTTCCGTTATGCTAGGGGCTGATGTTATTGATGTGTTAAGGCAGAGTGATGGGACTCGTTATAAAAGCGGCGCTCGGTGCGCTGGTGGTGGTGTTGATTGGCTTGCTGGCGAAAACAAAGAATTACTATATTGCCGGATTAATTCCGTTGTTCCCGACGTTTGCGTTGATTGCCCACTATATCGTAGCCAGTGAGCGTGGTGTCGAGGCGTTACGTACAACCATCATATTCAGCATGTGGTCGATTATTCCCTATTTTGTTTACCTCGTTTCACTGTGGTATTTCACCGGATTTATGCGCTTACCCGTTGCGCTCGGCGGATCAGTGGTGTGCTGGGGCCTGAGCGCGTGGTTGCTGATCTTTTGTTGGATCAAACTGCACTAACGCAGATGACGCCCGCCATCAAGGGCAAAACTACGTCCGGTGACAAAACAGCTGGTTAACAGATAGTCAATTAAATCAATGACCTCTTTTTCACCTGGTGCGGTTTTCATCAGTGATTTGTTCAGTGCCTGCTGGCGATACTCTGCATCATCACCCTCGTTAAACAGGATAAGTGAAGGGGCAATCGCGTTCACTTTCACTTCCGGTGCCAGTTTGCGCGCGAACGAGCGGGTCATATTATCCAGCGCCGCTTTGCTGGCAGCATAAGCAATGTGCTTGTCGCTGCCGCGCTCCACAACATAATCAGTAAAATGGATTATATCGCTGGCCGCGTGTCCATGACCGCGTAGCAACCCTTCCAGTGCATGGTTTAGCAGGTAGGGCGTATTGACATGAATCTGCATCATGGCTGACAGCACATCGGTCAGCGGTGTACCAGGCTTTTCTGCAAGCCAGGCACTGGCATTATGCACAATAGCACGCAAGCCATCCGTCTGAGCTTTGACCTCATCAGCAAAGGCCAGCACGCCTTCATCCGTGGAAAAGTCAGCAGGGATACAAATCGCGCCCGCTTCTCGCAGGCCGTCAATGGCAGGATAGTGCGTACGGTAGCTGACGATAACTGGCTGTTTTTGGTTCAGAAAGTGCCATGCGACGGCGAGGCCGATACGACGACCACCTCCGGTGATAAGAATTGGCAAAGGGTTTTTTTTACCCATCGTAATCTCCATATGTCGCGAACGATGGGTATAACGTTACCCCATCAGCATCCAGGTAGCCGGCACAGCAGCAACAAGCAGCAGGCCGATCAGCGCCATCTCCTGGCGTTTTAATACGTTTTCATGCGCGTGCGTTTTACGGGCATAAAGGAAAACCAGCAGTCCTGGCGCATACAGCACTACGGACAGCAGCAGGTGCATCGGACCTGACGCATACAATAACCATATGCCATAAATACTCGCCCCGATACCGACAGCTTTATGAATCGGACGGGTTGCAATTTTTAACAGAAATGCGCCGACCAGCAAATAGGGCACCAGAATCATCTCTGAGGCGATAGTCAATAACGTATTGTAGTCGGAACCAGTAAGCCAGATCAGCACCAGGCAGAGCTGTACGCAGATGTTGGTCAGCCATAGCGACGCCGATGGCGCGCCTTGCGCGTTCTGTCGCGCAAAAATGCGCGGAAACGCTTTGTGCGTGGAGGCGAGGAACGGCACTTCCGCCGCCATAATCGTCCAGCTTAGATAGGCGCCGCACACGGAAACAATCAGACCTGCGGCAATAATAATTTCGCCCCATGGTCCCATCATTTTAACCATCAGACCGGCCATTGACGGGTTACGGATCTCCGCCAGTTCGGGACGTGCGACAACGCCCAGAGATAACAGGGTGACCAGCAGGTAAACGCCCAGCGCGGCAAGTACCGCCAGCAGCGTGGCGCGTCCGACATCGCGTTTGTTTCTGGCACGGGCAGAAACCACCACCGCGCCTTCCACACCGATGAATACCCACAAGGTGATGAGCATGGTGTTTTTGACCTGCTCCCAGACGGGAACGCCCAATGCTACGCCGGTAAAATCGAGAGTAAAGGTGTCGAGCTTAAACAGCATGAATGCCAGCACGATAAACAGACCCAGCGGCAGTAATTTCGCCAGCGTCGCGACCAGGTTAATACTGGCTGCCGTTTGCACACCGCGCAGCACAAGGAAGTGTACGATCCACAGCAGCATCGATGCGCCCACAATCGACTGCCAGGTATTACCGTCGCCAAACAGACGTAACTCAGGCGTGTCGGTAAAGAAGCTGAGTGCAGAGAAGACAATGACCAGATACGAAACGTTAGCGATAACGGCACACAGCCAGTATCCCCACGCGGAGCAGAAGCCAATCAGCTCGCCAAAACCTTCACGCGCATAGGTAAAAATACCGCCATCCAGTTCAGGACGGATACGCGTCAGGATCAGCATGGCAAAGGCGAGCAAAAGAATACCCGCACCGGTAATCGCCCAACCAATCAGTAATGCAGCCGGGCTGGCTACTGCCGCCATGTTTTGTGGCAGGCTGAAAACGCCAGCGCCGAGCATTGAGCTTAAAACCAGCGCGGTCAGTGCGCTCAGACCCAATTTCTTTTCCATTTGTATCCAGTTACAAAACGAGAGTGAGAGAATAATTATTTTGGCAAACCGCATAAAAATGGTGAAAGCCACTAAGGCGCGGGATTTTACGGAGAGAAGAGAATGCATGCAATGGGGATAGAGAGATTTGTGACTAATAGTGTGAAAAGTTGTCTTAATACTGCTGTTTTTGTTTTGTCTGGGAGCAGAACTGCGCGAAATTATCAGGTCTACAAGGACTGTAGACCTGATAATACATTGGGTATTACTTATACAGATCGGCGCTGATTGTCACGTTGTTACCACGTTCTGACCACTGGCGGGTGATGTGATAATACTTCGCGCCTTTTTTCGCTGCGCGTTTTGCTACCTGATAAGAAACTTCCGTCATGTTGCCGTAGTTACCGGTGAACTTGATGCTGTCGAACGGTACCATCATGGCGGCGGTCGCTTTGTTCAGTTCTTCAACTTTGGTTCCATCCGGCAGCGTGACAGTGTAACGTCCGCCTTTGGTGGATTGCGTTTCGAAGAAGCGACCGACTTCAGCACTCGGGGAAGCGGTAGTTGCAACGCCTGGGATCTCAACTTTCTTCGCGGCTTCGCCACCTGCTGCTAATGCGGCGCGTCCGGCATCAGAATCTGCTGGGATCGCATCAGGGCTTTGCACTACGCGTTTTTTCGCATCAGCTTTGTAGATGAATGCGGTAATACGCTGGTTGCCGCCCTGGTTGGCATCGACCTGGCGCACGATATAGAAGGAATATGCACCTTTCTCTCTCGCAGCTTTGGTGATTGCATCGTTTACTTCAGGCTGGCTACGGTAGAAACCCTGTACCGTAACGGTATCGTAAGGTTCAATCAGAACGGCCTGATCTTTAGGCAATTCCATAACGCCGTTAATGATACGGTTTTTTGACGCTTCCGCTTTTTCAGCGTCAGCTTTATAGACGTCGGCAACAACGCGCCAGTTACCGCCGCTGCCAAAATCTGAAGTATCAACAACATAAAAGGAGGCTGCACCGTCTTTATCTGCACGGCGTGATACGGCAGCAACTGCATCACCGATAGCATTAAAACGACCGGTGACCACAATGCGGTCATAGGGTTTCAGGGCAGCCGCTTGCTCCGGCGTCAATTCTGTCGCTGCATTGACAGAAAAAGCAGTCGCAGAAATAAGTGCGGACGCCAGGAGAGTGTTCTTAAGCTTCATAAAAATAATCCTTCGCCTTGCGCAAACCAGGTACTGGTATTGTTATTGACTAGAAACGTCGCTGATTATTGCATTTAAATTGCGTCAGTGTCTGCGTCATTTTTCACTCATCGTGCCACCTGGCTTAACAACATCGATAACATTTTGTGATATGCCGAAAAATTCGGCGTTTGGTGACCAAAACTGATAAAGCAGTTGAATTTCATAAGTTAATTTAATGTTAATTAATTGTTTTTGGCAGGTACGTAATCATGTTTTGCCGCTTCGCTTAAGCGAATTATCAGCCTTTGTGGGCTATTTTTAGGGCATTTTATCTGTCTGAGGTTCGATTCATCTCTATTTTGCGAATTTCATAATAAATACTGTTTTTTGGCGCTAGATCACAGGCGTCATTTTCAGTAGGTTATACAGAGTTTGTTACTGTTTTATTTTATTGAGGTAACACTGACCTCTCTCGAGAGTGCGCGCATGCCTCGTGCGAACATTGATAAACCATCATCATAATTACAGATGGAAGGGAACATTATGCGAATTGGCATACCAAGAGAACGGTTAACCAATGAAACCCGCGTTGCAGCCACGCCGAAGACGGTTGAGCAGCTGCTTAAGTTAGGTTTCAGCGTCGCGGTTGAAAGCGGTGCAGGTCAACTGGCGAGTTTTGACGATAAGGCGTTTGTACAAGCAGGCGCAGAAATTGTTGATGGAAATGCAGTCTGGCAGTCAGAGATCATCCTGAAGGTCAATGCGCCGGAGGAGGCGGAAATTCCGTTACTCAATCCGGGCACGACGCTGGTGAGCTTTCTTTGGCCCGCGCAAAACCCTGAACTGTTGCAAAAGCTTGCAGAGCGAAACGTGACAGTTATGGCGATGGACTCCGTGCCGCGTATTTCGCGCGCACAGTCGCTGGATGCTTTGAGCTCAATGGCGAACATCGCCGGGTATCGCGCTATTGTTGAAGCTGCACATGAATTCGGTCGCTTCTTCACCGGCCAGATCACCGCCGCAGGCAAGGTTCCACCTGCCAAGGTCATGGTGATTGGTGCGGGTGTGGCAGGTCTTGCGGCGATCGGTGCGGCAAACAGCCTGGGCGCTATCGTGCGTGCTTTTGATACCCGTCCGGAAGTGAAGGAACAAGTGCAGAGTATGGGCGCCGAGTTCCTTGAACTGGACTTTAAAGAAGAAGCGGGCAGCGGTGATGGCTATGCCAAAGTGATGTCCGAGGCGTTCATCAAAGCCGAAATGGAACTCTTCGCTGCACAGGCGAAAGACGTCGACATTATTGTTACCACTGCGCTGATCCCGGGCAAACCGGCCCCGAAACTGATCACCCGTGAAATGGTCGATTCGATGAAAGCGGGCAGCGTAATTGTCGATCTTGCCGCGCAAAACGGCGGTAACTGCGAATATACCGTGCCTAATCAGGTGACAACCACCGAGAACGGGGTGAAGGTTATCGGCTATACCGACCTGCCTGGCCGTTTGCCAACGCAATCTTCCCAGCTTTACGGCACTAACCTCGTCAACCTGCTCAAACTGTTGTGCAAAGAGAAAGACGGCAATATCACCGTCGATTTTGACGACGTGGTTGTTCGCGGTGTCACGGTGGTTCGCGAGGGTGAAATCACCTGGCCTGCGCCACCTATCCAGGTTTCTGCTCAGCCGCAGGCTGCGCAAAAAGCCGCACCTGCACCGAAAGAAGAGAAAAAACCTGTCTCTCCGTGGCGCAAATATGCACTGATGGCGCTGGTGGTGATTTTGTTTGGCTGGCTCGCCGACGTTGCGCCGAAAGAGTTCCTTGGTCACTTTACGGTGTTCGCGCTTTCCTGCGTGGTGGGTTACTACGTGGTCTGGAATGTGTCACATGCGTTGCATACTCCGCTGATGTCTGTGACTAACGCTATCTCAGGGATTATCGTGGTTGGGGCGTTATTGCAAATTGGCCAGGGTGGCTGGGTGAGTTTCCTGAGCTTTATCGCGGTGCTTATTGCCAGCATTAATATTTTCGGTGGCTTCACCGTGACTCAGCGCATGCTGAAAATGTTCCGGAAAAACTAAGGGGTAACATATGTCTGGAGGATTAGTTACAGCTGCATACATTGTTGCCGCGATCCTGTTTATTTTTAGTCTGGCGGGGCTTTCGAAACACGAAACCTCTCAGCAGGGTAACAACTACGGTATCGCCGGGATGGCGATTGCGCTGATTGCCACGATTTTTGGTCCGGATACCGGCAACGTTGCGTGGATCCTGGTGGCGATGATCATCGGCGGCGCGATTGGTATTCGTCTGGCGAAGAAAGTTGAGATGACCGAGATGCCGGAGCTGGTGGCAATTCTGCACAGCTTCGTTGGTCTGGCAGCGGTACTGGTGGGCTTCAATAGCTACCTGTATCACGATACGGGCCTGGAGCCGATTCTGGTGAACATTCACCTGACGGAAGTGTTCCTGGGTATCTTCATCGGTGCGGTAACCTTTACCGGTTCTGTGGTGGCCTTTGGCAAACTGCGCGGCAAGATCTCCTCTAAACCGCTGATGCTGCCGAATCGTCACAAAATGAATCTGGCGGCGCTGGTTGTTTCTTTCCTGCTGCTGGTGGTGTTTGTCCGTACCGAAAGCGTGGGCCTGCAGGTTCTGGCGCTGCTGGTGATGACCATAATTGCACTGGCTTTTGGCTGGCATCTGGTGGCCTCCATCGGTGGTGCGGATATGCCGGTGGTCGTTTCAATGCTCAACTCCTATTCAGGATGGGCTGCGGCGGCGGCGGGCTTTATGCTGAGCAATGATCTGCTGATCGTTACCGGTGCGCTGGTCGGTTCTTCTGGTGCGATCCTGTCTTACATTATGTGTAAGGCGATGAACCGTTCATTTTTCAGCGTTATTGCAGGTGGCTTTGGTTCTGACGGTTCTTCTACTGGATCAGATGAAGAAGTCGGTGAGCACCGTGAGATTACTGCGGAAGACACAGCAGAAATGCTGAAGAACTCGCACTCCGTGATCATCACCCCGGGCTATGGCATGGCAGTGGCTCAGGCACAGTATCCGGTCGCGGAAATCACTGAGAAACTGCGCGCGCGTGGCATCAAAGTGCGCTTCGGTATTCACCCGGTAGCAGGGCGTTTGCCCGGTCATATGAACGTACTGCTGGCGGAAGCCAAAGTCCCTTATGACATCGTGCTGGAAATGGACGAGATCAACGATGATTTCGCTGATACCGATACCGTGCTGGTGATTGGTGCCAACGATACGGTAAACCCGGCGGCACAGGATGACCCGAACAGCCCGATCGCCGGTATGCCGGTGCTCGAAGTATGGAAAGCGCAGAACGTCATCGTGTTCAAACGTTCGATGAACACGGGCTATGCTGGTGTGCAGAACCCGCTGTTCTTTAAAGAAAACACTCATATGCTGTTTGGCGATGCCAAAGCCAGCGTGGATGCGATTCTGAAAGCGTTGTAATCGTCAGTGAAAACTAAGACGGCCTCTGCGGAGGCCGTTTTGCATTTTACTCTTTGTTGAGATCGCTCAGTAGCACCGCAATGCTTTGACCGCCATTGGTTTGCTCTAGCGCGATTTTCACAATGATGGTTAGCGGAACAGAAAGCAGCATCCCAACAGGGCCGAGCAGCCAGCCCCAGAAGATTAACGACAAAAAAACCACCAGCGTAGACAGTCCAAGTCCACGCCCCATGATCCGCGGCTCGAGGATATTCCCGAATACCAGGTTGATGACCAGATAGCCTGCCAGAACCACCAGCGCATCGTAAAGGCCGCTAAATACCAGCACCTGAGCAATAGGGGGAATGGCCGCCAATACCGAACCGATATTAGGGATGTAGTTCAGGGCGAAGGCCAGTAATCCCCAGACAAAGGCAAAGCGCACATCCAATGCAGCAAGCATGCCCCAGGCGACCAATCCGGTCACAATGCTGATTGCCGTTTTAAGCACCAGATAGTGAGAGACGCTGTCGATGGCGCGTTGAATCGCCGCCATACCTTCAATGGGGCGACTCATCATTTGTTTTAGTTTGTTGGGCAGTTGCGGTACTTCCAGCAGCATAAAAACTACCGTCAGTAGCAGTAAAAAGATCGATGACATAGCATTCGAAAGCTGCGCCAGCAAATTGGTCACCAGCGTCATTGCCGCGTTTGGATCGATATATTTGACGAGCTCATCCACGGAAACGCCGATCCCTGCGCGTTGTAACCATGGTTCAAGATTTTTTAGTGGAATAACCAGTGAAGAGCGATATTGCGGTAGCGTACGCGCAAGCTCATTTAAGGATGTGCCTAAATACGATAACAGCAGTACCATTAGCATTACAATAATAACGATGAGCAATGACACCGCAAATACGCGCGGTATGCGAAGCTTGACCATCCGCTGCACCACGGGGTTCAGCACAACGGCTATAAATAACGCCAGAATAAAGGGGACGATGATATCTGCGGCAAAGCGAATGCCGCTCAGAATGATAACCAGCATGCCCAGCATAATGACTATTTTTAGACCGTTAAGCGTGATGATCGGTTTCGCCATGTGTATTCCTGCGTTTTTGATTTTTGAATCTGAATAATAGTGTGATTTGCGTCGAGCCGTTATAACAAAAATCAAACGGGGCAGGTAAAGAAGTGAAAAGACTTTGAGTTCGTATTGAAGCTATGATACAAATCATCTGTGTTTAACTACCGAGGACAATTATCATCCGCGATGATGAGAAGCAACACTGCGGATAATTGTAATATTATGGACAATATGTTCAGGATGTTTTTGCGTTTACCTTCACTTCTTCGTACCTCTTCCACTTTCTTGCTTGCGGGTGAGCAACACTGGCGCAACGCGCTTTAGTCCCTTCTTCTGCCTGAGCTGGCGCTGTGCGCTGAGCTAACTAATTTTATTTTTTGGTTTACTGCATGCAGTAGGCCCAAAGGACTATATTCTCAAGCAGGAGAAGCATCATGTTTTACTGGATATTATTAGGTCTGGCCATCGCGGCTGAAATTACTGGTACGCTTTCAATGAAATGGGCAAGCGTCGGCCATGGTAATTCGGGCTTTATTTTAATGCTGGTAATGATCGCCTTATCGTATATTTTTCTCAGTTTTGCCGTTAAAAAAATTGCCCTTGGTGTGGCCTATGCCCTGTGGGAAGGGATCGGTATTTTATTTATTACGCTGTTTAGCGTGCTGTTATTTGACGAAACCTTGTCCACATTGAAGGTGGCAGGACTGGCTTCACTGGTGGTCGGCATTGTGCTGATTAAATCCGGCACCCGAAAGCCTGTTAAACCGGGCAAAGAGGTGACCCATGCAACAGTTTGAATGGGTTCACGGTGCCTGGCTGGGTATGGCCATCGTGCTGGAAATCGTCGCTAACGTCTTTTTGAAATTTTCCGATGGTTTTCGCCGCAAGATTTATGGCGTGCTGTCGTTAGCTGCCGTATTAGCGGCCTTTAGCGCGCTGTCGCAAGCAGTAAAAGGTATCGATCTTTCGGTGGCTTATGCCCTGTGGGGCGGATTCGGTATTGCCGCGACGTTAGCGGCAGGTTGGGTGCTGTTTGGTCAGCGCCTGAATAATAAGGGCTGGATCGGCGTGATACTGCTGCTGGCCGGAATGATAATGATAAAACTTGCCTGATATCCATGCTGCCCGTTAATGCGGGCAGCATGTGTTATTCCTGCGCCAACGCTTCCAGCTTCTCGCGAAAACCGGTCACGGATATGGCGCGATTATCTGCCCGCCAGCGATCTTTGGCTGCTGGAGCGGAGCTTTGCACACCAATCAACTGCCAGCTAGACTCTGTCTGCAACATCAATGGCGAACCGCTGTCGCCCGGGAGCGTGTCGCACTGGTGTGACAAGACGGTGTTCTGCGCCCAGCCGGTCACCACACAATCCTGATGTGTGTACAGGTCGTCCAGATGATCTTCCGGATAGCCCGACTGCGTGACTTTACGATCTGCAGTTTTTAGCGCCGCGGTTAACGCGTCTTTGTCGCCATCAAACAGTGGCAGCGGTGTGATGCCAGACGGCGGATTACGCAGCACCACCAGACCAAAATCCCACGGGGCTGCGGCAGGCGGCACTATCCAGCCATCACCATCGGCTTTTAAACGTTTGGCAAGTGAGGGCGCAACCCGGCCTTCAATGTCGTGGATTTCATAGCGCCAGAGACCCTTTTTAGACACGAAGCGCAATGCGACGGCTTTGTCCGGCTTACCTTTCGGGGGGGTGAGTAAACAGTGTCCGGCCGTCAGGGCCAGATGTGGCGAAATGAGCGTGGCGGTACACAGGTTACCGCTGGCAGTTTCCAGTTGCCCGATAGCGTCCCACGGCGATTGTGTAGGGTCAGTCACCTTTATGCGATCGTCATGACCAAAAAACAGCGTTTTTATATTTTCTGCTTCGGCGCTGTCCGTTGCAGGCTGGTCCGCATGCGCAACGACAGGAAGTAAACAAAGTGAACCCAGTAATACAGCAATGGTTTTATGCATATCACGCTCTGGTGGGGAATTATGATTATTAACAGCAAACCCTCAGTTAATACTATAGACGGGACGACGTGAAAGTGGGAGTAAAATCAGATAACTACATTCAGGCAAGATAAAAACGCATGGCGATGATGGCGCAAATTATCAGCGTAATAAGAATTAACTCAAAGCGGTAATGTGACACCATTTTACCCTCCGAAAGGCGGCGCTACATCAGGTCGATCTAGCGCCGTATGCTATGGCGTGGGGGACGCCATAGTGACTACAAATGCGTTATGCTGCAGGTTGAGCTGCTGGTTTAGCAGTGTCGTGTTTTACTGCTTTTTTGGTGTGTTTTTTAGCGGCCTGAGCTTTCTGCTCTGGCGCTTTTTGTTCTGCAGCTGGTTTGGTTGCCGCTTTTTTGGTGTGTTTTTTAGCAGCCTGAGCTTTCTGCTCTGGTGCTTTCTGTTCTACAGCCGGTTTTGTGGTGGATTTTTTAGCGTGTTTCTTGGCAGCCTGTGCTTTCTGCGGCGCTGCTTTGTGCTGTTTTTTATGATGCGTGGTTTTTGCCGGCGCAGCTTTAGTGGTTGCTGCAGCAGCCGGAGCGGTTGTAGCAGTTGTTTCAGCAGCAAATGCAGCAGAAGACAGACCCATAGCAGCGGCAACAACCAGAGCTAATACTTTTTTCATTCTCATACCCTCGATTTGGTTTTTCATTCAACCCCACTGCGGGGCCGTTGAAATAACTATATCGCTGTAATAACAGGGCTTCCGTGAGTCATTGGTATCGGCGTGTAACGATATGTACAATGACTCACGGTATGAGATTACAAATAGCGGGCTTCCAGGTGGGCGCGGAAATAACGGCTGCTAAGCGGCTCTCCGGTGGCCTGGGTAATAAGCTGTTCAGTGGTGAAACGGCTGCCATGCTGCCAGATGTTCTGACGTAACCAGTCAAACAGGGGACCAAACTCACCTTGCGCAATAGACTGATTCAAATCAGGTAATGCGCGGTTAGCGGCACTGAACAACTGCGCCGCATACATAGCGCCCAAGGTATAGGAAGGGAAGTAGCCAAAGCCGCCGTCGGTCCAGTGAATATCCTGCATACAACCGTTACGATAGTTTCCGATCGTTGACAGCCCCAGCCAGGCCTGCATTTTCTCATTCCACAATGCCGGGATATCATCCACTTCAATATCGCCATTAATGAGCGCACGTTCGATTTCATAACGCAGGATCACGTGAGCGGGATAGCTCACCTCGTCGGCATCAACACGGATAAACCCGGGTTTGACCTGCTGGTTCCAGGCGATGAAATTGCTTTCTTCAAATGCAGCCTGATCGCCAAAGTAGCGCGTTACAGCAGGAATTAACCGTGTCAGAAAGGCTTTACTGCGTCCCAGTTGCATCTCAAAGAACAGACTCTGGGACTCATGAATGGCGGTGGAACGTGCCAGAGCGATAGGTTGCCCTGACCAGTTACGCGGAAGATTTTGCTCATAGCGGGCGTGACCGGTTTCATGGATCACGCCAAACAGCGCGCTGAGCAATTCGTTTTCATCATAGCGGGTGGTAATGCGAACATCTTCTGGTACGCCGCCACAGAAGGGATGTGCACTGATATCCAGCCGACCAGCGGTAAAGTCGAAACCTAGCTGTGCCATTGTTTCAAGACCCAACTCTCGCTGTACAGCTGTTGGGAAGGGGCCTACCGGGGCGATGAGCGACTGTTGAGATTGCTTTGCCACTACCTTGTTTAGCAGGTCGGGTAGCCAGCTTTTAACGTCCGCGAAAAGGTTGTCCAACTGCGCGCTGGTCATTCCCGGTTCAAAAATGTCCAGTAACGCGTCATACGGCGAACACCCTTTAGCTTCTGCGCGCAGTCGGGCTTCTTCGCGGCTATACTTCACAACCTCTTTCAGGTTTTCGGAAAATCCTTCCCAGTCATTTGCCGGTCGCTGGCTACGCCAGGCATGCTCGCAGCGGCTTCCCGCAAGTGATTTTGCTTCTACCAACGATTCCGGCAACAAGGATGCCTGGTGATGCAGTCGCGACATTTCGCGCAGGTTCGCCTGTTCTACATCGTTGAGGTCTTCCTGTTGTGCTGCGGAGATCCACATTGCCACTTTCGGATCGGTTAACAGTTGGTGTTCAAGCACGCTCAGCTCGGCCAGCGCTTCGCCGCGGGCTTTGCTTCCTCCTGACGGCATCATGGTAAACATGTCCCAACTGGCGATTGCCGAGAGGTGGGAGAAGCGAGATAGCCGCTGGAACGTGCGGGTGAGCTGATGGTAATTATCATTGCTACTCATTTTTTGTTCTCGTTCTGTTTAGGTGTGGTTAAGAAGTTTACCGTGATTCACTCACTTTTCATAAACACACCTTTATACCTGGTTTTTCGTAAAAGTTTTTTATAGCGAAAAGCCAACAGAACCACAAAACAGATGCCGTAGATAATAGGGAGCGGTGATAACACTTTTACCGACCACAGGTAATGCAGCGGTAGCAATATGGCGGCCAGGTAGACGTAGTTGTGCAATGTTTGCCAGCGTTTGCCCATTTTACGCTGCGCGGCTTGCGTGGAGGTCAACGTCAACAGGAATAAGATAATCCAACCGGTCATGCCCAGGGTTAGCCATGGGCGTGAAACCAGTTCACGACCCAACAATCCCAGATTTTGTATACCCAGTTCCAGCAGAGCATAGCTGGCCATATGCAGTGTGGCCCATGCAAAGCACCATAAACCTAACAACCGCCGGGTACGAAACAACAAAGGCTGCTTTGCATAGCGTGCAAGCGGGGATACCAGCAAAGTAGCAAGCAAAAACTTTAGCGCGGTAATGCCCGTAAAATGCTGGATATCTTTTCCCGGGTCGGCACCCAACCCGCCATGCTGCGCGGCCCAAAAGAGCCATAGCAGGGGTAAAAAACCGACGAGATGAAGCAGCACTTTCAGGCCGGTTATCTGTTTTGCGGTCAATCTCACTAAAAATACTCCCGAAGATCCATACCCCGATATAACGATGCCACCTCATCGGCATAACCATTAAAAGGTAACGTGGGCTGTCGATGCACATCAAGAATGCCACCCGAACCGATAAACCGTTCAGTAGCCTGAGACCAACGAGGGTGATCGACCTGCGGATTTACGTTGGCGTAAAAACCGTATTCATTCGGTGCTGACATATTCCAGGTCGTCGGCGGCTGCTCACGCGTCAGCGTAATACTGACTATCGATTTAATGCCCTTGAAGCCGTACTTCCAGGGTACGGTCAGACGTATCGGCGCCCCATTTTGCGGCGGCAATGCTTTGCCATATACGCCTACGGTCAGCAGTGTTAGCGGATGCATGGCTTCATCCAAACGCAGACCTTCAACATAGGGATATTTTAACCCACCGCCAATGAAGCGATCTTTCTGGCCGGGCATTTCATCAGGGGCGTAGCGAGTTTCAAAGGCGACGTATTTGGCGTGACTGGTTGGCTCAACCAGCGCCAATAATTTATGCAAAGGAAATCCGACCCACGGCACAACCATCGACCATGCTTCAACGCAACGCATCCGGTAAATACGCTCTTCTAACGGAAAGCGAGTGGTCAGCGCATCATGATCCAAGGTTAAAGGTTTGTTGACCTCTCCGTTGATCGTTAATGTCCAGGGATCGGTTTTCAGACTACCGGCATTGGCGGCAGGATCTGCTTTATCCAGACCAAATTCATAGAAATTGTTGTAGCCCGTCACCTTGTCTTCTGGCGTCAGAGACAGGCTGTTTTGCCAGCGCCCGGGCTTTGTAAATTCGAGCGCTTTGCCTGCGGGTGCTGGTGGACGATCGTTGCCTTTAAACCAATCCAACAAATTAGCCTGTGTAGGGGAAGACAGCGTGGCCGCCGCTGCGCCTATCCCAAGTGCTTTGAGGATTTGTCGTCGTTGCATAAAAAAAACTGATTCGGCTGTAACATCAGCTTCCCGAAGTGGACGTTTTTTCTGCATAACTTTTCCTTTTTATTTTCATGTTAAGGAAAACAAAGCGACGTTTCCCTGTTGATGCCTGGTGTGTCTATAACGACATACTGCGCGTATGCATATCCCTGGATCCTCACGAAAAGTTAAAAATTTTGTGATAACTTCCGCCCCTTGCCTGAGGTAAGCTTTCAGCACGACGAGAGGGGGATGACACTGATGGCAGGCGCGAAAAAGATATTTTTGGTGGAAGATGACAGCGATATTGCCTCACTTTTGCAGCTTAGCCTGAAGGATGAGGGTTACGAGATAGTTCATGAAGCGGACGGCACGCGAGCGCTTGAACAACTGGAGAAACACGTTTGGGATGCCGTTATCCTCGATTTGATGCTGCCGGGGGTCGACGGGCTGGAGATTTGTCGTCGCATTCGCCAAATGAGTTTTTATTTGCCCATCATTATTATCAGCGCCCGCACCAGCGAAACGCACCGTGTATTGGGGCTGGAAATGGGGGCCGATGATTATCTGGCCAAGCCTTTCTCGGTGTTGGAGTTGATGGCTCGGGTGAAGGCGTTGTTTCGCCGTCAGGAAGCGATGAGTCAGAACCTGCGTATGGAGGCGGGGATTATCACCGTTCATGGCGTAGAGATTGACCCTTTAGCCCGGGAAGTTCGGCTGCATGGTAAATCCCTCGATTTGACACCGCGAGAATTCGATCTGCTCTATTTTTTCGCCCGTCATCCAGGCGAGGTCTTTTCGCGCCAGGCGCTGTTAGATCAGGTGTGGGGCTACCAGCATGAAGGGTATGAGCATACGGTGAACAGTCATATTAATCGTCTGCGGACCAAAATTGAAAAGGATGCTGCGGAGCCGGAAATTATTCTCACGGTTTGGGGACGAGGCTATAAGCTTGCTGCGGTTAATGCGGAGCATCAGCCATGATTTATCGCCTGTCGCTGAGCCAGCGTCTGACTCTGGTCTTTACCGCCATTATGCTGATTTGTGCGGTTGCCGTCAGTGCTGTCCAGGTTCGTAGTAGCAAACAATATGGCGACGCGATGGTGCAAAGGCTCTCGCTGGAGCTGGCGAGCAAGATTGTCAAAAGTGAGTCGCTTATTGATGCCAGCGGGCAGGTTAATCGGCAGACCTTAAAAGGATTGTTTAATCACCTGATGACGCTCAACCCCAGCGTGGAGCTGTATCTGGTTTCACCATCAGGTGAAATACTCGCTGATGCCGCACCGCCGGGGCATATCCAGCGGCAGAAAATTAGCGTGCAGCCGATTCAGGATTTCCTTAACTCAGATGCGTTGCCCGTATATGGCAACGATCCGCGCAGCAGCCAGCAAAAGGTATTCAGCGCCGCGCCGGTTTTATATAACGGTGAGCTGCATGGCTATTTGTACATTATTCTGCAGGGCGAAGATCTGAATATGTTGGCGAATACCGCCTGGCAAAAAACGCTCTGGAATACCGTGGCCTGGACGTTAATACTGGTTTTATTAGCCGGCGGAATGGCAGGTTTTCTGGTGTGGCGATGGGTGACGAATCCAGTGAAAAGGTTGACTGGGCAGGTGGTCAAACTGGAACAGGATAGCATTAGCGTCATCAAACAGCTGGCGCAAAAAAATCCCGATCCGGCCCCGGCAAATGAAATTGCGTTGTTGAACAATGCGTTTATCGAGTTAGCGCAGAAAATTGCGCAGCAGTGGGATCTATTAGCGGACAGCGATCGTCAGCGCAGAGAGTTTATAGCCAATATTTCGCACGATTTACGCACGCCGCTGACTTCATTGCTGGGGTATCTGGAAATGCTGTCGCTGAAAGCCGATACGATGACGCCGGAGGAAAACCGGCATTATCTTAGTATCGCGCTGCGCCAGGGACATAAAGTTCGTCATCTGTCACAACAGCTGTTTGAGCTGGCAAGACTGGAGCATGGCGGTATAAAACCGCAGCGTGAACGTTTTGCTATTGGTGAATTGATCCAGGATGTGGCACAGAAATTTGATCTCCCTGTTGCCACGCGTCATTTGCAGTTGCACCTTGACGTAATGGGGCCGTTACCGCTGGTGAATGCCGATTTATCGATGATAGAAAGAGTTGTGACGAATCTGCTGGATAACGCTATCCGTCATACGCCTGACGGAGGTGAAGTGCGGCTAAAAGTCTGGCGTGATGCAGACCGTTTATTAGCCGAAGTGCAGGACAGCGGGCCTGGGGTAGAAGAAGCTGTGCGAGAAGTATTGTTTCAGCGCCCGACCGCGTTAGTTCCCCGTGAGCAGAGGGCTGAGCGCGGCGGCCTGGGCTTACTGATCGTGCGTAGAATGCTCGAGCTGCATGGAGGGGATATCAGCCTGGTTAGCTCAACGGCAGGGGCCTGCTTCCGTTTTTCGTTGCCGCTGGCGGATTCTCCGCTGAGTAGTTGACGGTGAAGTTCCGGAGTAAAGAGGGTTTTGGCATTGCCCCAATGGGCATTGCGTAAAAGTTGGTAGGTTGTCAGTGATAATGAGAATTTTTATCATGTATCGGTAATTCATCAACTTATCTTCGATGAGCGCAAGGAGATTGTATGTCACAGGATGCCGACAACCTGTATATCGCCAGGACCAAAGCAGTAGCTGGCTGCTTTTCAATGTTTTTACTGATGTTTGGTCTCACGTTTACCCCGTTGTTTTTCCCCGCGAGTCAGGACCTGCTTGCCAAAGGGCTACTTTTCCCGCTGTTGTTTGCATTGGAATTTGTTGTGCTGGTTCCGCTGTATTACTTCTTCTTCAGAAAAAGAGAGGGGCTGGGCAAAGGCATTTTCAACGCCAGGTGGTTTACCATTTTGTTCGCGGCGCTGCTGTTTATTCAGCTTATCCTGCCATTGATTTTGGGTCTCAGACAAACCGAAGCGTGGGTGACCAGCCAAATATCTTTAAGTAGTTACGCATTGTGGTTATCTACGTTGACTCTGATATTTATTGCGCCAGTTTATGAAGAAATTGTTTTCAGAGGCTGTTTATTCAACGCGTTCCAGTACTGGTTCAATAATAAAACCTGGCTGTCGTCAGTGGTGGTATCGGTCATTTTTGCCATCATGCATACGCAGTATGTGGATCTACGTACGTTGCTGATGTTGTTTCTTGTGTCGCAGGTTTTGATCATCGCCAGACTGAAAAGCAACGGCCTGTTGATGCCGATCATGCTGCATATAGTGATGAACGGGACGGTTATTGCTCTGCAAATGGGAGCCCAGACGTTACTGCCTGATTCATAAAGGCGATGCCCGGAATCCGGGCATCGGGGATTATACGTGCAGACGATGGTGCAAACGTGCGCCGACCAGCAACGCCAGCACCAGCATCAGGGCGATAAATCCGCCCACGCCGTTCCAGCCGTAGCTGTGCCAGAATACGCCGCCGAGCGTACCGGCAATACTGGATCCCAGATAATAGCTGAACAGATACAGGGAAGAAGCCTGGCCTTTAGCGCGTTTTGCCCGTGGTCCAATCCAGCTGCTTGCTACGGAGTGCGCGGCAAAAAAACCGGCTGAAAAGAGCAGCATCCCGGCGAAGATCAGCCATAGCGATGTGAACAGGGTCATCAACAGTCCAACCAGCATCACGCCAGTTGAAAAGAGCATTACCGGGCCACGGCCATAACGAGTGGTCATAGAACCTGCTTTTGGCGAACTCCAGGTCCCGGTCAGATACGCCACAGATAACAGACCGACAACCGCCTGGCTGAGCTCCCACGGAGAGAGCATCAGGCGGTAGCCGATGTAATTAAACAGCGTGACAAACGATCCCATCAGTAAAAAACCTTCCGCAAACAGCAGCGGCAAGCCTCTGTCGCGCCAGTGCAAGCGGAAGTTGATAAACAACGTTTTCGGGCGCAGCGACGTTGGTCTGAAATGACGAGATTCCGGCAGGATTTTCCAGAACATCAGCGCAGAGGCAAGGGCAAAACAGCCGATCGCCGCCAGCGCGATACGCCAGTTAAAAAAGTCGGTAAACACGCCGCTGATCAAGCGACCACTCATACCGCCAATCGAGTTACCGCTGATATACAAGCCCATTGAGAAGGCGACGAAACTAGGATGAATCTCTTCACTCAGATAGGTCATCCCTACCGCCGCGACCCCGCTCAGTGAAAGTCCTATCAGCGCCCGCATGATTAAAATACCGTGCCAGCTGGTCATCATTGTTGAAAGGAGCGTACAACAAGAGGCGAGCAGCAGTGCGGTAACCATCACCGGCTTGCGGCCAATAGCATCTGAAAGTGGACCGGTAAACAGTAACCCTATCGCCAGCATCGCCGTTGAAATGGAGAGCGAAATACTACTGCTGGCAGGAGAGACACCAAACTCGTGCGAAAGCACAGGCAGTATGGGTTGTACGCAATAGAGGAGGGCAAAAGTCGCCAGTCCGGCGGAAAACAGCGCCAGCGTGACACGCATAAATGGGGATGTTCCGCGTTTGATAAAACCATCCGGCGGGGTAACTATCTGTTCATCAACATCGCTTGTTGGCGCGGTATCGACAGTTGTTGTACGGCTCACTTGAAATCCTTGCTCATCCAATTACGTCTACAGGACCAGCCTTAAGAGTATGAAAATCACAATATTCTGTCTAATATATTAATAATCTCAAATAATATTTTAAAAATATGAGTATCGAACTGCGTCATTTACGTTACTTTGTGGCCGTTGCCGAAGAGTTGCATTTTGGTCGGGCGGCAGCGCGATTAAACATTTCGCAACCGCCGCTAAGCCAGCAGATCCAGATCCTTGAACAGCAGGTTGGCGCCCGGTTACTTGCCCGAACTAACCGTAGCGTGGCGCTGACCTCTGCTGGAAAGCAGTTTCTGGCAGACAGTCGGCAGATCCTCGGGCTGGTTAATGAAGCCGCCGCCAGGGCTGAGCGTTTGCATTTGGGAGAAGCAGGGGAATTGCGTATCGGCTTTACGTCGTCGGCGCCGTTTATCAAAGCCGTTTCAGATACGTTATCTCTGTTTCGTCAAAGCTACCCGGCAGTGCATATGCAAACCCGCGAAATGAACACACGTGAGCAAATTGCCCCGCTCAATGAAGGGACGCTGGATTTGGGACTTCTGCGCAATACGCAGCTTCCGGAAACGCTGGAGCGTGAAATCATTCTGCATGAACCACTGATGGCGATGATCCCACGCGCGCATCCGTTGGCGCAAAAACCCGTGGTCACGTTGGCCGAGCTGGCGAATGAGCCATTTGTCTTTTTTGACCCCCATGTGGGGACAGGGTTGTATGATGATATTCTTGGCCTGATGCGTCGCTATGGACTAAAACCGACGATTGCGCAGGAGGTTGGCGAAGCGATGACTATCATCGGGCTGGTGGCTGCAGGATTAGGGGTTTCTATACTTCCTGCTTCTTTTAAACGGGTGCAGCTATATGAAATGTGTTGGATCCCGATAGCGGAAGAAGATGCTGTCTCGGAAATGTGGTTAGTGTGGCCAAAGCATCATGAGCAAAGTCACGCCGCGCAACGCTTTCGTGAGCAGCTGCTGGCTGCCGTTCAGGCGATTAATTTAGTTTAAAAATGAGTGAAAATGTGCAGTAAATCACAAGGCTAAGTAAAAAGTTGACGGGAGCCATTGAAGTGCTTCACCATAGCCCGCAGATTATTTCGGAGCGCGAAAATAAAGGGAGTAAGTGGTGGTTGCTGATAGTCAGCCTGGGCATATCGATCAAATTAAGCAGACCAATGCTGGCGCGGTTTATCGCCTGATTGATCAGCTGGGTCCGGTATCGCGTATTGATCTCTCTCGCCTGGCGCAATTGGCGCCTGCCAGTATTACTAAAATTGTCCGCGAAATGCTCGAAGCGCACCTGGTGCAAGAGCTGGAAATCAAGGAAGCGGGCAGCCGTGGGCGTCCGGCAGTTGGGCTGGTTGTTGAAACGGAAGCCTGGCACTATTTATCCATCCGTATCAGTCGCGGCGAGATCTTTCTGGCACTGCGCGATCTGAGCAGCAAACTGGTGGTAGAAGATTGTCTTGAAATGGAGCTGGTCAGTGAAACACCGCTTCTGGAACGTGTTATTACCCAGGTCGACCAGTTTTTCATCCGCCATCAACAAAAGCTGGAACGCTTAACCTCCATCGCCATCACCTTACCCGGCATTATTGATACTGAAAACGGTATCGTGCATCGCATGCCATTTTACGAAGATGTCAAAGAGATGCCGCTGGGCCAGGCGCTTGAGAACCATACTGGCGTACCGGTCTATATTCAGCATGATATTAGCGCCTGGACCATGGCTGAGGCGCTTTTCGGCGCATCGCGTGGTGCGCGCGACGTCATTCAGGTGGTGATCGATCATAACGTGGGTGCCGGGGTAATCACTGACGGTCATTTACTGCATGCAGGCAGCAGTAGCCTGGTGGAAATTGGCCATACGCAGGTGGATCCGTACGGTAAACGCTGCTACTGCGGTAACCATGGTTGTCTGGAAACGATCGCCAGCGTCGACAGCGTGCTCGAACTGGCGCAGGTGCGCTTGAAGCAGTCAATGAGTTCTTCTTTACACGGACAACCGCTGACGGTAGACGCACTGTGTCTGGCGGCAATGCAGGGTGATTTATTGGCGAAAGATATCATTAGCGGCGTCGGGACCCACGTCGGCAGAATTCTTGCCATCATGGTGAATTTGTTCAACCCGCAAAAGATATTGATTGGGTCTCCGCTCAGTAAAGCGGCAGATATCTTGTTCCCCACCATCGCTGACAGCATTCGTCAGCAGGCACTTCCGGCTTACAGTCAGCATATAGTCGTTGAAAGTACGCAGTTTACCAATCAGGGGACGATGGCGGGGGCGGCGCTCGTTAAGGACGCGATGTATAACGGTTCTTTGTTGATTCGTCTATTACAGGGTTAACATTTTTTAACTGTCGTACGAAAAATTGCGCTATCTCAAGCTGATCCTGCTCGTCATACCTTAGACTTTCTCCACTGTTTTATTTTCCTGACTTATATTTTCAAAGCATAACGGTGGAGTTAGTGATGCTGAAGCGTTTCTTTATTACAGGTACAGACACTTCTGTTGGGAAGACCGTGGTTTCCCGCGCATTACTACAAGCGTTAGCGTCAGGGGGTAAAAGCGTTGCGGGTTACAAACCTGTAGCCAAAGGCAGCAAAGAGACGCCCGAAGGTCTGCGCAACAAAGATGCGCTGGTGCTGCAAAGCGTGTCCACTATCGAACTGCCTTACGAAGCGGTCAACCCGATTGCGCTCAGCGAAGACGAAAGTAGCGTAGCGCATAGTGGTCCGGTCAATTACACCCTGTTATCCAACGGTCTCGCAAGCCTCAGCGAAAAAGTCGATCACGTTGTCGTGGAAGGCACCGGAGGCTGGCGGAGCTTGATGAACGATCTGCGTCCGTTATCGGAGTGGGTGGTGCAGGAACAACTGCCGGTGCTGATGGTGGTGGGTATCCAGGAAGGCTGTATTAATCATGCCATCCTCACCGCACAGGCGATTGCCAGCGACGGACTGCCGCTGATTGGCTGGGTCGCGAACCGAATCAACCCGGGGCTGGCGCATTATGCGGAAATCATTGATGTGCTGGGTAAAAAATTACCTGCCCCGCTTATCGGTGAACTGCCTTATCTGCCTCGTGCAGAGCAGCGTGAGCTGTCGCAGTACATCCGTCTGTCAATGCTCGGCAGCGTGCTGTCGGTAGATAGAGTCGTGGCGTAACGTACGCGACAGCACCGACGCCAGGACACAGGCAATCAGTAATCCGGGGAGCAGGCGATACTCCCCGGTCATTTCACAAACCATCAAGGTCGACATTATTGGTGCATGCGTGGTAGCTGCCAGCAGCGTGGCCATCCCCGTTAAGCCCAGCAAAATAGCAATTTCATCTGAGCCCGGAAGCCATAATCCCCATACCTGACCCAGCAGCATGCCGCCATTTGCAATACCACGCTTTTGGGCATCGACAGGGTTGATCCACACTTCCTGACGGCAGGACGCCTGCAGAACATCGATATTGCCGTAGCTGGAGTGCGTACGGGATTTGTAATGGAAGCCAAACAACTGCAGCGGAAATGCGCTGCGTTTCGGATCATCCCACCCTTCAAACGTAGAGGCGTAGACGGGAAGCGGGCTAATTACTTCGTCCTTTTGCAACTCCCAGGTGTTGGCTATTTTCGCCAGTCGACTGGAATAAATTTCAATCTTTCCGGACGGTGTTTTGAGCGGATTGGCCTGCGGATCGTCGCGGAATTTTTTATAAGCGACAAAATGCCCGTTAGGGTCTTTACGTTTATAGATCCCCATTTTTTTCAGCTCGTCATAGGAAGGCAGCGCGGGGTCTTTGGCCAGCATTTTTGCATACAAATACTGGAGCCACTGTTCCTGAGTACGGCCTTCCGTAAAGCGTTGATAGATATCATTGCCAAGGCGTTTGGCGACTTCGCTCATTATCCAGTAGATCGGTTTACGCTCGAACTTCGGTGACGTCGCGGGTTGAATAAAAATGAGGTATCCCATGTTGCCCGCATAGTCGTTAGGAATAATGTCTTCCTGTTCGACGGTCATTAAGTCCGGCAGCAGAATATCGGCATATTTGGCCGAAGATGTCATGAAGTTTTCGATGACTACTATCATTTCGCATTTCGTGTCATCCTGAAGGATCTCATGCGTTTTATTGATATCTGAGTGCTGATTAGTAATGGTGTTGCCCGCGTAGTTCCAGATAAATTTAATCGGTACATCGAGCTTATCTTTCCCGCGCACGCCATCGCGGGTTGCGGTCATTTCCGGGCCACGAGCGATGGCGTCGGTCCAGCTAAAGCAGGATATCTGGGTCTTGATGGGATTCTCCGGCAGCGGCATGCGTTCAATCGTGATGGTGTAGGTTGATTCTCGTGCACCGCTATTGCCGCCGTTGATGCCAACGTTGCCGGTCAGGATAGGCAACATCGCGATCGCCCGTGAGGTCAGTTCGCCGTTAGCCTGACGCTGCGGCCCCCAGCCCTGACAAATATATACCGGTTTTGTGCTGCCGATTTCCCGAGCCAGTTTGATAATGCGATCGGCGGGGATCCCGGTGACATGCGAGGCCCATTGGGGCGTTTTAGCGATACCGTCATCGCCGTTGCCAAGTATATAGGCCTTGTAATGTCCGTTAGCGGGGGCGTCGGCGGGTAGGGTTTTCTCGTCATAACCGATGCAATATGTGTCGAGGAACGCCTGATCGACAAGATTTTCGTTAATCATAACCCAGGCAAGTCCCGCCACGAGTGCGGCATCGGTTCCTGGGCGGATAGGGATCCACTCATCTTCACGACCCGCAGCGGTATCGGTATAGCGCGGATCAATGACGATCATCCGGGCATTAGATCGCTCCCGGGCCTGTTCAAGGAAGTACGTTATTCCGCCGCCGCTCATGCGCGTTTCGGCAGGATTATTGCCAAACATTACTACCAGTTTCGTGTTTTCGATGTCGGATGTGCTGTTACCGTCATTTGAGCCGTAGGTATAGGGCATTGCTGCCGCGATTTGTGCGGTGCTGTAAGTGCCGTAATGGCTCAGGAAACCGCCATAGCAGTTCATCAGGCGAGCGACCAGCGAGGCATAAGGAGAGGAGCGCGTAATGTTGCCGCCTACAATGCCTGAGGTGTAATTAATATAAACAGCTTCATTACCGTATTTCTCCACGGTATTTTTTAAACTGTCACTGATGGTATCCAGCGCTTCCTGCCAGGTTATACGTTCGAATTTTCCCTCACCACGTTTGCCTACGCGCTTCATCGGATAATTCAGGCGATCCGGATGATTGATCCGTCGGCGGATTGAACGCCCACGCAGACAGGCACGAACCTGGTGCTGACCATAAAGATCGTCTCCGGTCGTATCGGACTCCACCCATACGACTTCGTCATCTTTGACGTGGAGTTGCAGGGCACAACGGCTGCCGCAGTTCACGGAACACGCGCCCCAAACCACTTTCTCTTCAGCCGGTTGTATCGCCCGTTGTACCGCAGCGGCGGCGGTGCGCATTCCAAAAGGTAATGACAGCCCGCCTGCGGCAAGCGCCAGCGAACCGATAGCCGAGGATTTCACTAACGTCCTGCGGCTGATGCCTCCATATTGCTCAGTATCAGACATAACTCACTCCATTATAGTTATCGCTATATATTAATCTCTACAGCGAAATTAATAGCATGCTAATAATGGAGTGAGTTTACCCATTTATGAGTATGTCATCTTAATGCATATCAAACTGGAGTAACCCTCCGCGCACGGAGGGTGAGATTTATTGCGGTTCGGCGACGTGTCCGTCTTGTGCAGATGTGCTATTGGCGGGGGTGTTGCCGCTGTTGGTTCGGGTATAGAGAATTTTGTGCGTATCATTTGCACAATGTCCGACTACCAGTGAGTCAGGTTGATCGGCCTGATCGTTGGGGACAATATTCAGCGTGAAGCTGGATTCAGCAACACCATTATTGATGATGCGTTGTTCGATATCGCTTTTTACGCGTTCGCATGACGCGGGTGCCGCCAGAACCTGCGGGGAAGCGACTACCAATATGATCGCGGCAATTCCTGGTATGTATTTCATCATCAGCTCCTTTATGATCGACTTAAACTAAGATTAGCATTTCTGGTGTAAATAACTGTATTTGCTAATATGATTGAGAATTATCTTCTTATCCCGGTGAAAAATGTGAAGAAACAGACCCTGTTAGGTTTCCTGTGCGTCGTGCTGGTTGGGTGTGATAACGCCAAAGGGCTGGTTTCCTTTACGCCGGAAATGGCCAGTTTTTCCAATGAATTTGATTTCGACCCGCTGCGTGGGCCGGTGAAAGATTTCAGCCAGACGCTGCTCAATGATAAAGGTGAGGTCACTAAGCGTGTCGTTGGTACGCTGTCACAGGAAGGGTGTTTCGATACGCTTGAACTGCACGATATTGAAAACAATACCGGTATGGCGCTGGTCCTGGATGCAAACTACTACCGGGATGCCGAAACGCTGGAAAAACGGATCCGTTTACAGGGCAAATGCCAACTGGCGGAACTGCCTGCAGCAGGAGTGGTGTGGGATACCGACGATAACGGTTTTGTCGTTTCTGCCACGGGGAAAGAGATGAAGGTGCAATATAGATACGATGCGGAAGGCTACCCGCTGGGTAAAACAACCGTCAATAAGGACAATACCTTACAGGTTGATGCCAAACCGTCGGTCGATCCGTTGAAGAAGCTGGATTACACCGCGGTGAGCCTGCTCAACAATCATCCGGTAGGCAACGTCAAACAAACGTGCAAATACGATGAATACGCAAATCCGGTCAACTGCCAGCTCGTTATCGTTGACGAGAGCGTGAAGCCGGCAGTTGAACACCATTACTCAATTGAAAACACCATCGCGTACTATTAGTCAGGCTTTATTGAGCGGTAGGTTGCAGCAGGTTAGGACCTGACGTTTTATGTTCTGCCAGATACTGCTGCTGGAAGATACACATACGTATAGTGTTGCGGTATTGGCCGTTGATAAAGAATTCATGAATCAGTTCGCCTTCGACCATAAAGCCAAGTTTACGGTAGATGTGGATAGCTTTTTCGTTCTCTTTATCAACGATCAGATACAGCTTATATAAATTGAGTACGGTGAAGCCGTAATCCATCGCCAGCTTAGCAGCCCGGGAAGCCAGACCTTTGCCCTGATAATCAGGGGAAATAATGATCTGGAATTCCGCCCGTCGGTGCACATGGTTAATTTCAACCAGTTCCACGAGTCCGGCTTTTTCACCGTCGCATTCCACCACAAAGCGACGTTCGCTTTGGTCGTGAATGTGTTTGTCATACAGGTCTGACAGCTCAACAAACGCTTCGTAAGGTTCTTCAAACCAGTAACGCATTACGCTGGCGTTATTATCAAGCTGATGAACGAATCGTAAATCTTCACGCTCCAGCGGGCGCAACTTAACACTGAGGGCGCTAGTCATATCGTATCCTTTCAATATCCTTCAAAGTGCAATAATTATGGGGCAACGGTGCGGCCAGTCCGGCGATCAAGGCAGCGCAGTGTGTTAGGTTCCCAGTACGCATTAATATTAGCGCTCTGTTCGCATTTATCACGGCTATCAAAGGCTGTATCGGCTTTGTCCCACTCTTTCTCTGCACGTTTGTTGACTTTCTGGCGAAGCTGACGCGTATCGTTCCATTGTTCCTTTTCCATTGCTGCTTGTTGACGACTTTGCGCACTGTCCCCGGATTCAATGACCAGTTTACTGGTTTCAGCAAATGCGGAAGAGGTGTACACAGCCGCAGCCAGCGTCAGCATAGCCGTCAGGCACAGGCGTTTGGTCAGTGTAATTTTCATGGCGAATTCCTTTTATGGGAAAGGGTAAAAACGATAAAACAGGGTTAAATTCTACACTATTCCGGTTTGCGGGCATACCCACCCGGTGGATATGGATACGCTAACGAGATTCTGTCGTATCATAGTTAAACCGAAGGTAACTGAATAACATCAATGCTTAAGACCACATTTCTTTTTTTCGTCACCGCGTTATGCGAAATCATTGGCTGCTTTTTACCCTGGCTTTGGCTTAAGCGCGGGGCTACAGCCTGGTTGCTGATACCCGCCGGGATGTCACTGGCTTTATTCGTCTGGTTGCTGACACTGCATCCGGCAGCCAGTGGGCGTGTATACGCAGCCTATGGCGGTGTTTACGTGGTGACCGCGCTGCTATGGCTACGCATTGTCGATGGTGTAAAACTCAGTTTGTATGACTGGTCTGGCGCGCTGGTGGCGTTGTGCGGCATGTTGATCATTGTGGCAGGATGGGGGCGCGCATAGCGCCTTTTTTGTGATCAAGCAGAGTTTTTTTGATCTTTATACTTGTATGGTAGTAGCTCAGTTGGGTAAATTTCATGCATCACAAGAACAGATGTAGGGAATAAGAAATGAAGATTGTTGGGGCTGATGTTTTTGTTACCTGTCCTGGGCGTAATTTTGTGACGTTGAAAATTACGACAGAAGATGGGATCACCGGGCTGGGAGATGCCACATTAAATGGACGCGAGCTGTCCGTGGCGTCGTATCTGAAAGATCACGTGTGTCCGCAGCTTATTGGTCGCGATGCGCATCGTATTGAGGATATCTGGCAGTTTTTCTACAAAGGCGCGTACTGGCGTCGTGGGCCGGTCACCATGTCGGCGATTTCCGCAGTGGATATGGCATTGTGGGACATCAAAGCGAAAGCAGCCAATATGCCGTTGTACCAGTTACTCGGCGGTGCTTCTCGTGAAGGAGTTATGGTTTATTGCCACACCACTGGCCATACCGTTGATGACGTACTGGAAGATTATGCGCGTCATAAAGAAATGGGTTTTAAAGCGATTCGCGTGCAGTGTGGCGTACCGGGCATGAAAACCACTTACGGTATGTCTAAAGGCAAAGGACTGGCCTATGAACCTGCCACAAAAGGGCAATGGCCGGAAGAACAGTTATGGTCAACGGAGAAATATCTCGATTTCACACCAAAACTGTTTGAAGCCGTGCGCGATAAATTCGGTTTCAACGAACATCTTCTGCACGACATGCATCACCGTCTGACGCCAATTGAAGCGGCGCGTTTTGGCAAAAGCATTGAGCAATATCGTCTGTTCTGGATGGAAGACCCAACCCCTGCTGAAAACCAGGAGTGCTTCCGCCTGATCCGCCAGCATACCGTCACGCCGATTGCGGTAGGGGAAGTGTTCAATAGCATCTGGGACTGCAAACAGCTGATCGAAGAACAATTGATCGACTATATCCGCACCACCATCACCCATGCGGGGGGTATCACCGGTATGCGCCGGATTGCTGATTTCGCGTCGCTGTATCAGGTACGTACCGGTTCACATGGACCTTCCGATCTATCGCCTGTGTGCATGGCCGCCGCGCTGCATTTTGATCTGTGGGTGCCGAACTTCGGCGTACAGGAATATATGGGCTATTCCGAGCAGATGCTGGAAGTGTTCCCACATAACTGGACCTTTGATAACGGCTATATGCACCCAGGAGACAAACCCGGCCTTGGGATCGAGTTTGACGAAAAACTGGCGGCGAAATATCCGTATGACCCTGCATATCTGCCTGTTGCTCGCCTGGAAGATGGCACGCTGTGGAACTGGTAAGGAGTGATTTGCTATGAAAAGTATCGTGATTGAAAAACCGAATACGCTGATTATCGCCGAACGACCGGTGCCAGAACCCTCAGCAGGTGAGGTCAGGGTAAAAGTGAAACTGGCGGGAATTTGTGGTTCAGACAGCCATATTTACCGCGGTCATAATCCATTTGCACAATACCCGCGCGTGATTGGCCACGAGTTTTATGGTGTGATCGAGGCGGTAGGTGAAGGCGTTGACCATTCGCGAATAGGCGAGCGGGTGTCCGTTGATCCGGTCATCAGCTGCGGACATTGTTATCCCTGTTCCATTGGTAAACCTAACGTTTGTACATCGTTGGTGGTGCTGGGCGTGCATCGCGATGGCGGTTTCAGCGAGTACGCTGTCGTGCCGGCGAAAAATGCCTGGACGATCCCCGATACTGTGCCTGATGAGCATGCCGTTATGGTCGAACCATTTACCATCGCCGCAAACGTAACCGGGCAAATTAATCCGACAGAAAACGATATTGCGCTGATTTATGGCGCAGGGCCTATGGGACTGACCACCGTACAGGCGCTTAAACGTGTCTATAAGGTTAAAACCGTAGTGATTGCTGACAGAATCGATGAACGCCTGGCCATGGCGAAGCAGTGTGGTGCAGACTGGGCCATCAATAATAGTCAGCATTCGTTGCAAGAGTTTCTGGTAGAAAACGGGCTAAAACCGACCATCATCGTGGATGCAGCTTGCCATCCATCCATTTTACAGGAGGCTATCACGCTGGCATCGCCAGCCGCGCGAATTGTTCTGATGGGCTTCTCCAGCGATCCTTGTCAGATTATTCAACAAGGTATTACCGGTAAAGAACTGTCCATTTATTCCTCAAGATTAAATGCGAACAAATTCCCGGTTGTGATTGACTGGTTGGTCAATGGACTCATCGATCCTAATCAACTTATTACTCACACTTTTGACTATCACCACGTTACAGACGCAATTGAATTGTTTGAGAAAGATCAGCAGCACTGCTGCAAAGTCTTACTCACATTCACTGAATAATATAAAAACTGCGAGTAAGTGGTACGCATCTTACCTCTTAGAGATAGCCAATATGAATCAAGAAAAACACGAAAGGTCCACGAAAGATCTGGTCAGAGCTGCCGTATCCGGATGGTTGGGTACTGCGCTCGAATTTATGGATTTTCAGTTATATTCTCTGGGTGCCGCACTGGTATTCCATGAAATATTTTTCCCGGAACAGTCTGCCGCCATGGCGCTTATTTTAGCGATGGGTACATACGGTGCGGGATATATTGCTCATATCGTTGGCGCATTTATATTTGGCAAAATGGGTGACAGCATTGGGCGTAAAAAAGTGCTGTTTATTACCATCACCATGATGGGAATTTGTACGACCTTAATTGGCGTGCTGCCAACATATGCACAAATTGGTATCTTTGCGCCTGTTCTGCTGGTGACGCTGCGTATCGTGCAAGGGCTTGGTGCAGGGGCTGAAATCTCCGGCGCAGGCACGATGCTTGCTGAGTACGCGCCAAAAGGTAAACGTGGCATTATTTCTTCACTTGTTGCCATGGGAACCAACTGTGGAACCCTTAGCGCAACGGCCATCTGGGCAGTGATGTTCTTTGCTCTCGACCGTGAGGAGTTATTAGCCTGGGGTTGGCGTATTCCGTTCCTGGCGAGTGTCGTGGTGATGATCTTTGCCATCTGGTTACGTATGAATCTCAAAGAAAGCCCGGTATTTGAGAAAGTGAATGATGAAGAAAACGCTCCGGCATTAAATAATTCGTCAGAAAACACGCTGGCGGCGATGTTTACCAGTAAATCTTTCTGGCTGGCAACCGGCTTACGTTTTGGACAGGCGGGTAACTCAGGGTTAATCCAAACCTTCCTTGCCGGTTATTTAGTGCAAACCCTGTTATTTGATAAATCTATCCCCACTGATGCCTTAATGATCAGTTCGGTACTGGGCTTTATTACAATACCATTGCTTGGTTGGTTGTCTGATAAATTTGGTCGTCGTTTGCCTTATATTATCCTGAATATCTCGGCAATTATTTTGGCTTACCCGATGTTGTCAATTGTAGTGGATAAAACGTATAGCCCGGGTGTCATTATGACGGCACTGATTGTTATTCATAACTTTGCCGTATTGGGATTATTTGCTCTCGAAAATATTACTATGGCGGAAATGTTCGGTGCCCGTAACCGGTTTACGCGAATGGCAATTTCAAAAGAGGCGGGCGGGTTAGTTGCCGTTGGTTTTGGTCCGGTTCTGGCGGGTATTTTCTGCAACATGACCAATTCCTGGTGGCCAATTCTGGTGATGGTCATCGCCTACTCACTGATCGGTCTGATTTCCGCGTTGCTGATGCCAGAAGTGAAAGATCGCGACCTGAGCGTGCTTGAGGATGCTGCCGAGGTGAATAAAGCCGAGAAGGTTCGTTGCTCGGTGACTCAGACAAACTGATACCAGACACTAGCATGGACGGATGTCTCGTACGCTGTCCATGCTATTACACAGCTTTATATGATGTCATACCAATCATAAAAAGCTTAATGCAAATCAAAACATACAACCATACAGGCGTTACTCTGGAACAGTCCTGATTTCATTTATAAGTAGGCCATACCATGCAAAACAAGCTCTTAGCGGCAAAGGCTGCACTTCCTGACTACGATCGTACAAAACTGGTTCCGCGTATTGTTCATCTGGGGTTTGGCGCGTTTCACCGCGCACATCAGGGGGTTTACGCTGACATTTTGGCTGCAGACCACGGCAGTGACTGGGGCTACTGCGAAGTGAATCTGATTGGCGGCGAGCAGCAGATTTTCGATCTGAAACAGCAAGATAATCTGTATACCGTTGCAGAGATGTCTGCTGATGCCTGGACTGCGAGAGTCGTGGGCGTGGTGAAAAATGCATTGCATGCACAGGTTGATGGTCTGGAAAGCGTACTGGCAGCGATGTGTGAACCACAAGTCGCGATCGTTTCCCTGACCATAACGGAGAAAGGATACTGCCATTCCCCGGCGACCGGTGAACTGATGTTAGACAATCCAATGATTGCCGCCGATCTGCAAAACCCAAAACAGCCAAAAACTGCGCCAGGCGTAGTGGTTGAGGCTTTGGCACGCCGCAAAGCGGCAGGTTTAGCCGCCTTTACTGTGATGTCCTGCGACAACATGCCTGAAAACGGTCATGTAATGCGTAATGTTGTCACCGCGTATGCCAGAGCGGTGGATGAAGAACTGGCTGCGTGGATCGAACAACATGTGACGTTCCCGTCGACTATGGTTGACCGAATTGTCCCGGCAGTTACCCCAGAGACTCTGGACAAAATTGAACACATCACTGGCGTACGCGACCCGGCAGGTGTGGCATGTGAGCCTTTCCGTCAGTGGGTTATCGAAGATAACTTTGTTTCCGGTCGCCCTGAATGGGAGAAGGCAGGAGCGGAGCTGGTGGCAGATGTCATTCCGTTTGAAGAGATGAAACTGCGTATGCTCAACGGCAGCCACTCTTTCCTGGCTTATCTTGGTTATCTGGCCGGTTATCAACACATTAATGATTGTATGGACGATGAAAGCTATCGTCTTGCAGCTCGTGCGCTGATGTTGCAGGAACAAGCACCCACGCTGAAAGTAAAAGGTGTAGATCTACAGCGTTATGCCGATCTGTTAATTGAGCGTTACAGCAACCCGGCACTGCGTCATCGTACCTGGCAGATTGCTATGGACGGAAGCCAAAAATTGCCGCAGCGTATGCTTGATTCCGTTCGTTGGCACATTGTTAACGGCAGTCACTTTGATTTACTGGCGCTGGGCGTGGCGGGCTGGATGCGCTACGTCGGCGGTGTGGATGAGCAGGGCCAGGCGATTGAAATTAGCGATCCGCTGTTGCCCGTGATCCAGAATGCGGTGCGTAGCAGTAACGAGGGCGAAGAGCGCGTTCAGGCGCTGCTGGCGATCGATGCTATCTTTGGTCGTGAACTGCCGCAGGTTGAATTGTTCAAAAACCAGGTTACACAAGCATATCTTGCTTTACTGGCTGAAGGGGCGAAAGCGACGGTTGCGAAGTATGCAGCAAAACTGAAATAACGAAGATTATGTTTTATGTCGCCATCTGGCTTTCAACGGGCCAGATGGCGCTGTGTTTTCTGGCATTCACACCAATTAGTTCATGCCTAAACGAATCAGCTCGAGGGGGGCATATTTGCCTTCACACCCTTCGATTTCCACTGTTTTTCCGCGGCGAATCTGCTCAGCGGTCAGGCCATCGGTATCTATCGCTGTAATGCGGCCTGTGAGCCCGGTGTCGCTGATCATGACGCGGCTGCCAGTGGTGATTGCGTTACGGTTACGATCGTATGTTTTCATGGTGTTTTCTCCTTTCCAACTTACCGTCAAAGCCCGTGGGCTTTTAGTCCCACGTAACGGGCGCAATATAAATACGCTTCTCGTTAAGGATTTTTTTTGTTTTCGATCAAAATCACAGCTTTTTTTATGCAGTTATGCAGGAGAGGGGAAAACGCAGGAGAAACTCACCCCGGTGTGAGGCGAGCGTAGTATTAATCTTCGCTGAACCAGTCGCTATTTTCCTGACGAATAAGCTGAACGGACTCACCAATTTCCTGGAGATGGAGCATCATTGCGCGCTCGACCGCATCGCCATCATGTTTCTCAAGGGCGGCAAAGATATCGTGATGCTGGCGTAACAGCATTTCAGGCGGGGAAATATGATCCAGGCTCATATAACGAACGCGGTCAATTGTAGCCTTTATATTCTCAACGGTATCCCAGGCGAGTTGGCACTCGGCGATTAAAGCCAGTTTCTGATGAAACTCATCATCAAGCTGGAAGAAATCATTGATCTGTTTTCGGTCAATTGCTATGCGCTGCTGATGCAAATTTTGTTCAAGCTGATAGCACTGTTGGTCGTTGATCAGCGATGCGGCGCGGCGTACCACGGCACATTCAATCGCCTGGCGGACAAAACAACCATTTTGCACCTGCGACAGCGAAATCTTGTTCACATAGCTGCCACGCTGTGGGCGGATCTGAATCAGACCGTTTTCTGCCAGTTTGATGAATGCTTCTCGTACCGGCTGGCGTGACACATTAAAGCGTACGGAAACCTCTTTCTCAGACAGCGGTGTACCGGGTGCTATCAGACAATGCACGATATCACGGCGAAGAATACGGTAAATCTGTTGATTTACTGGCTGTGTAGGGTTGAGCTGCGTTTCTACGGTCATTCATTCTTACTTTTTAGAGAGTTAACCCGGATATTTTATCACTTCTTTCAGGCTATCTATACCCGGCGCAAGGCCGGGCAGATAAATTAGCTCCGATGAATACTCAGCCCGGCAAAAGACTGTGTGACAGGCATCATTTCAAGGGTGTTGATATTGACATGAGCCGGTAAAGAAGCCACCCACCATACCGCTTCTGTGACATCTTGCGGGGTCAGCGCCGTGGTATTTTCGTAGGCTTTTTCAGCTTTGGCATCATCACCTTTGAAACGGACATTAGAGAATTCCGTACCGCCAACCAGACCCGGTTCGATGTCGGTAACGCGAATGGCAGTGCCGTGTAAATCAGTACGTAAATTCAGGCTAAACTGGCGAACAAATGCTTTGGTCGCACCGTAGACGTTACCGCCAGCGTATGGCCAACTGCCCGCTGTAGAACCGATATTGATAATATGACCGCGGTTGCGTTCAACCATGCCTGGCAGAACGGCACGGGTCATATAAACCAGCCCCTTGTTGTTGGTGTCGATCATATTTTCCCAGTCTTCAACGCTGGCCTTATGGGCAGGCTCAAGGCCCAGCGCCAGACCTGCGTTGTTGACCAGAACATCAATATTGCGCCATTCAGCAGGGAGGGCGTCCAGCATCTCTTCAATTGATGCACGATTACGTACGTCCAGTTGCGCGGTATAGAGGCGGTCACCCAATTCCTCTTTCAGTTCCTGCAGGCGCTCCTGGCGGCGTCCGGTGGCAATAACTTTATGCCCATTCTCAATAAAACGACGCGTAATGCACTCACCAAAACCTGCGGTTGCTCCGGTTACTAAAACGATCATCTCACTGTTCCTCAACGCTTTTTATGTAGTACTACCATAGCACGTCATTTCCGTTCAGAGCTATTCCTGCGTAACGCGATTGCGGTTGATTCCTGGGAAGTCTACTCTGGTAAACAAATCGTTTTCAGGAGTGAAAAATGTCGTTAACGAATCCTTTTTTACGTCACAGCACGTTGCCGTATAAGGCCCCGCAGTTTGATCAGATAGAGGTGCAGCACTATCGCCCAGCGTTCGATGAAGGCGTGCGGCAAAAACGTGCAGAGATCGAGGCGATTGTGCAAAACCCGCTAGCCCCTGATTTTGCCAATACGTTGCTGGCGCTTGAACAAAGCGGCGCTTTGTTGACACGCGTAACCAGCGTTTTCTTCGCGATGACGGCGGCGCACACCAACGATGAACTACAGCACCTTGACGAAGAGTTTTCCGCGGAACTGGCGAGCCTTGCCAATGATATCTATCTCAATGAATCACTCTTCTCGCGCGTTGACGCTGTCTGGCAACGGAGAGGTTCTCTGAGGCTGGAAAGCGAATCATTACGCTTGCTGGAGGTCATCCACCAGCGTTTTGTACTGGCCGGCGCATGTCTGAATGAGACTGATAAAGCGAACCTTAAAGCGCTCAATACAGAGTCCGCCACGCTGACCAGCCAGTTTAACCAACGGCTGCTGGCAGCGAACAAGTCCGGTGCTCTGGTCGTGGATGATGCACGTTATCTGGAGGGACTCAGCGCTGAGGAAATTGCCGTTGCCGCTGAAGCTGCAAGGGAGAAAGGGCTCGACGCGCGTTGGGTTATCCCGTTATTGAACACGACTCAGCAACCAGCGCTTGCGGCGTTACGCGATCGCCATACCCGTGAAAGTCTGTTCACCCGCGCATGGACGAGAGCAGAAAACAATGACGCTAACGATACTCGGGCTATTATTCAGCGACTGGTCGAGATCCGGATGCAGCAGGCGAAACTACTCGGTTTTGCCAATTACGCTGCATGGAAAATTGCCGACCAGATGGCAAAAACACCGGAAGCTGCACTGACTTTCATGCGCGCGATTGTTCCTGCTGCGCGAGCTCGGGCATTAGATGAACAGGCCGAAATCCACAATGTTATCAATCACGAACAGGGGCAATTTAACGTCGAGGCCTGGGACTGGGCATTTTATGCTGAGCAGGTTCGTCGTGAGAAATATGCTCTGGATGAGGCGCAGCTCAAACCTTACTTTGCCCTTGATACGGTGCTGAACGAAGGCGTTTTCTGGACGGCCAATCAACTCTTTGGCATAAAATTTATAGAACGGTTCGACATTCCTGTTTATCACCCGGATGTTAGGGTATGGGAAATATTTGATCACGATGGTGTAGGTCTGGCGTTATTTTACGGCGATTTCTTTGCCCGGGAATCGAAAAGCGGTGGTGCCTGGATGGGCAATTTTGTTGAGCAATCGCAACTCAATGAAACCCGACCGGTTATTTACAACGTGTGTAATTATCAAAAACCGGCAAAAGGTCAGCCTGCATTGTTATTGTGGGATGATGTTATTACGTTATTTCATGAGTTTGGGCACACGTTGCACGGTCTGTTCGCCACTCAGCGTTACGCCACGCTTTCAGGGACCAACACTCCGCGTGATTTTGTTGAATTTCCTTCGCAGATTAACGAACACTGGGCGAGTCATCCGCAGGTCTTCGCTCGTTTTGCTCGTCATGTTGTTACCGGGGAGCAAATGCCGCAGGCGTTGCGAGATAAAATGCAGCAGGCCAGCCTGTTTAACAAAGGTTACGACATGACCGAACTGCTCAGTGCTGCATTGCTGGATATGCGCTGGCACGGTCTGGAAAATAGCGCGTTATCTCTTTCGGTCGATCAATTTGAACAGCAGGCGCTGGCAGCAGAAGGTTTGGATCTCAAGGCCGTGCCACCACGTTATCGCAGCAGTTATTTTGCCCATATCTTCGGCGGCGGTTATGCCGCGGGTTATTACGCCTATCTGTGGACGCAAATGCTGGCCGATGACGGTTATCAATGGTTTGTAGAGCAGGGCGGATTAACCCGTGAAAACGGGCAGAAATTCCGTGAAGCGATTTTGTCCCGCGGAAATAGCACTGATTTAGCTGAACTCTATCGCCAGTGGAGTGGACGAGAACCACGAATGGAGTCGATGCTGGAACATCGTGGTTTGAGCGCGTAAGGTTTGTTCAGATAGTGAGAAGAACCGGGTTTGATGCCCGGTTTTTGCGGGTTTAAATATCTGACTTTTTTTATTGCCTTTCCCTAATGGTATTGGTCCAGGCAGTCAGTTAATAATGTCAGGATACTATTTTTTACCTGATGCTGAAAATATTGCTACAGTACCGGTTACTTGCGTATTAACATGTTCGAAATGCGCTGACAGAATCTGTTTCAGTCCCTCTTCAGAATCATCTGAGTTTGAGAAAATACCTTTCTTATTGTAGATGCTCATGAGTTTTTTTCCGAAAGTGTTGTGTATAACACCATCGCCAAGAATGGTTGCGCCATACAGCGTACCCGTGTCTGTTAAAGCCCGTGCGGCATTCTCTATCACACAGGCTTTTGCTGATATATTGCCAGGCAAGCAGTGCAGGAGATAAAACATGGAAATGGAATCAAACTCATTGTGCAAATCCGTAGGGTAAGATTCGAACACATCATGCTTAATTTTGCGCTGAATTTTCGCTTCCCCGATTCTTGATGCTGCAGCGTCCAGGCTGGCTTCATTCAAATCCATTAGCGATATTACACAGCCGTTAGGTGCGTGATAGGGATAAAATCCTGTTCCAACGCCAATATCCAGATGTGATTTACTCAAATGCTGGAGAAAATGGGGAAGAAGGTGTTCCCTGGTCGGACACTTCCAGGCATATTGATTCGATACTCCTAGCACCCACCAGTCATAAAGTTTTAGCGTCATTGGTGTGTAAATTTTAGCGCCATCATCAGTTATTTTATTCATTAGTTTCCGTCTGTTATTGTTTTGATTGGGGATTAAATCAATTATTACGATAAATGGCAAGTGCTATAATGCCATTGATTTCTATAACTAAATTTACATAAATTTTCTTTTTTATGGTTAAAATCCCGGTTCTAAGTGTTCATTCAGGGAAGGAAACCGTGATGATGAAAAACACAGCGGAAATAGATGCAATCATAAATGAGTTGAACAACTCAATTGATGCCCACTACAAATGGCTGGTAAAAATGTTCCGCTGCGCAGTGTCCTCAGATGTTACTCATCCCGATATTACGGGTGACAACGCTCATTCTGTTTGTCGATTTGGGAAATGGATAAATGATCAATCGCTGAACAATGAGGATGGTAGTAGTTATGTGAGCAAGATTTATTCTGCTCATGAAAAAATGCATGTAATAGGAAAGGAGTTGCTATTGGCAATAGTGGAGAATCGTAGCCATGCATGGCATTTCGACAGCTTCCAGGACGCGCTATTGGCATTTACGTCTGCTGTAATGGACTACAAGATATATTTATTGAATATCCGCAGTAATATCGATGTATTAACGGGTTTACCCGGGAGAAGAATGCTTGATGAGTCATTTGACCAACAACTACTCGATGCCGAACCGCTTAATCTCTATATATTGTTGTTAGATATCGATCGTTTTAAATACGTTAACGATACCTATGGCCATTTGGTTGGTGACTTGGTATTACGGGTTCTGGCATCAAATTTATTGTCATGGACGCGATATGATGAGGTGGCGTACCGCTACGGTGGAGAAGAGTTCATTATCATCATCAGAACAAAAACGGATGAGCAGGCATGCCAGGCGGGTTTTCGACTTTGTCGTCTGATTGGGCAGAAAAAAATTCCCTACGCAGATGGAGAGATCGGTATCACGGTGACGGCAGGCATAACCCGAGTCCAACGAGGTGAAACGCTGGATACCGCGCTTGGTCGGGCTGACAGGGCGATGTATCAGGGGAAACAGACCGGCAGGAATCGCTGCATGTTTATGGATGAAAATGAGCGGATCGCGTTGGTGGACACCAATGACGGGACCTCGCATCCCATCAGTGAGTGAGTTTTCGAAAAACGGTTTGAGGTAGTTGCGTTTCGTTTAACTTTCATTGGGGTTGTCGATGATAGGTTAGCTGACTATCCGTTATCTTCGCAGGGAATTGCCTGATAGCGTATAAAAGCAAAACACAAATCTATCCATGCAAGCATTTACCGCTGGTTTAACCGGCGGTTTTTTTTATCTGCTAATCAGGGAAAAGGTGTCGGAAGGGCAATGCAGGTAAAAAAATGGCCCCTTGTGCAGTTACGCAACAAGGGGCCGGGTCGGTTCAGGACTATCTCCGTTCATTAATCATCCCATCTGTGGCTAAAATACGCGGCCAGGAAGCCTGAAAACAAAATAATTCCCAGAACAGCCATAAAAATATTCATATTACCCAGCATAGTAAATGCTCCTTTATCTGTGAGTTTCCTCTCTTACCTTAAGTTCACCTCGCTTATGACTATAGTAGCAATTCAATCTTAAACAAAGACTGAACTGTGTGATTATTTCGGCTGAAAAGTAAATTTTTGACATGATCACGTAGAATAAAATAAATAATAGTGACGAGACACATTTATCTGCGCACAAATAACCCTGTTTTTAAACCTTGAGACGCTGTTATGACAGTGTGCTGCTGACACAGATTGTTGCACGTTTATAATGCAGGGTTGTCTCATGGTGGTTCAATTTTTTGTTTGATTAACCCGTTTGGCGGGAAAATGTAATACTGATTTTTGTGCGCGAGATGCTAATCTGTTGATTTTATATGATGTTTTAATATCTGGCATCTTTTTTGCCTTATCACTTCTGAACACCTTTAATTTGCACCGTTTTGTCTGCCCGGCTGCACCGGAGCTTTCAGCAAGTTTAATTTCAGGAGTGAAACTATGCAGCGTCGTACATTTTTAAAAGCTTTTGCACTTTCTGCCTCTGTTGTAGCAATGGGCGTGAGTTTTAGCGTTCAGGCAGCCGACACCATCAAGGTTGGCATCATGCATTCTTTATCCGGCACGATGGCCATATCCGAAACGCCGCTAAAAGATGTGGCGTTGATGACCATTGATGAAATTAATGCTCAGGGCGGGGTGTTGGGTAAAAAGCTGGAACCGGTGGTGGTTGACCCGGCCTCGAACTGGCCCTTATTTGCTGAAAAAGCAAGGCAGTTGCTGAGTCAGGATAAGGTAGCGGCAGTTTTTGGCTGCTGGACATCGGTTTCGCGTAAATCGGTTCTACCAGTATTTGAAGAATTGAACGGTCTGCTGTTTTACCCAGTGCAATATGAAGGTGAGGAGATGTCGCCTAACGTCTTCTATACCGGCGCAGCCCCCAACCAGCAGGCGATCCCTGCGGTTGAGTATCTGATGAGTGAGGACGGCGGCAGCGCGAAACGCTTCTTCCTGCTGGGCACGGATTATGTTTATCCACGCACGACCAACAAAATTTTACGCGCCTTTTTGCACTCAAAAGGAGTTGCCGATAAAGACATCGAAGAGGTGTACACCCCATTCGGACACAGCGATTACCAGACCATTGTCGCCAGTATTAAAAAATTCGCTGCAGGGGGAAAAACGGCGGTGGTATCAACCATCAACGGCGATTCTAACGTTCCATTCTATAAAGAGTTGGCCAACCAGGGCCTGAAAGCTACCGATGTTCCTGTGGTGGCATTCTCCGTGGGTGAGGAGGAGTTACGCGGTATTGATACCAAACCGCTGGTGGGCAACCTTGCGGCCTGGAACTACTTTGAGTCCGTCGATAACGCTGCCAACAAGAAGTTTGTCGCGGATTACCGGGCGTATGCCAAAGCGCACAAATTACCAAATGCTGAATCGGTGGTGACAAACGACCCCATGGAAGCTACGTATGTTGGCCTCCATATGTGGGCGCAGGCGGTAGAAAAAGCCGGAACGACCGATGTGGATAAAGTTCGCGCTGCAATGGCGGGGCAATCCTTCGCTGCGCCATCAGGCTTTACCCTGACCATGGATGCGACCAACCATCACCTGCATAAACCCGTCATGATTGGCGAGATTGAGGGCAATGGCCAGTTTAACGTGGTGTGGCAAACCGATGAGCCAGTCCGCGCCCAGCCGTGGAGCCCGTACATCGCTGGTAATGATAAAAAATCTGAACAGCCTGTGAAAACCGCCAGCAACTGATCGTGTGCCCTCCTGCGGGAGGGTAACGCTTTGGAGAACGCTCATGAAAGCTATGCGCTTTATTCGTGGTGTGTTGTTGCTGACGTGGTTTTTGCCGTGGATAGCGCAGGCATCAGATGCCGATACCTTTACAGCCGCAAATCGAACTCAGCAGGCCGCCTTGCTCGAACAATGGTCGATCAATCCCGACATTCAGCGTTTGCCGATGCTCAACGCGTTGCGCGAGGAGCATCTGCTGACTGATAACGCGAAAAATACCTTCATCATGAACGGCTCGCACGCACAGCCGTTAGGAACAGCGACAACCCCAAACGGCGAGCTAAAAAAAATTCGCCTGACTAACCGCCTGCGTAATCTGGTGGCAGGAACGCAGGCCGTTCATCAGCTTTTAAGTGACAGTGTCACATTAAGGTTAGAGGCAGCTCGTACATTACAGCGTGAGGCACAGCCGGGTATGCTGCCGTTTTTACAGCAACGACTGGCTCAGGAGTCAAATGGTGATGTGAAATCCGCGCTGGCTATTGCACTGGCAAATCTGCAGCTGAACAGTTCCTCGCCGGAGGTCAGACGTCAGGCAATCGAACTATTAGGGGCGTCAAATGATCCTGAAACTCAGGCGCGCCTGCAACCATTCACCCGGGCTGAACATGAACCCGATACCCGCGTGCGTGCTGCCGCTGGCGAAAGCCTGAATTCCATCGCACATCGTATGAAGGTTGGGGACCTTCTTGGACAGGCCTTTATGGGGCTATCGCTGGGCTCAATTTTGCTGCTGGCGGCATTGGGTCTGGCTATAACCTATGGATTACTCGGCGTCATTAATATGGCGCATGGCGAGATGTTAATGCTCGGGGCTTACTGTACCTGGATGGTACAACAGTTGATGAGCCAGTTTTTCCCGCAATGGCTAGCCTGGTATCCGGTTATTGCGCTGCCGGTTGCCTTTTTACTTACCGCAGCGGTGGGAATGCTGCTTGAGCGCGGGGTGATCCGCCATTTATACGGGCGTCCTCTCGAAACGCTGCTGGCGACCTGGGGGATCAGCCTGATGCTCATCCAGTTGGTGCGTATGTCCTTCGGCGCGCAAAACCTGGAAGTCGCCAATCCGGCATGGCTTTCAGGGGGGATTCAGGTTTATGCCAATCTGATTTTACCGTGGAACCGAATTGTGGTGCTTGGATTTGCCATTCTGGTGCTGTTTTTTACCTGGTTGTTGTTGAATAAAACGCGTCTGGGGCTGCGCGTACGTGCCGTGACGCAAAATCGCAATATGGCGGCCTGCTGCGGCGTACCTACCGGACGCGTCGATATGCTGGCCTTTGGCCTTGGTTCAGGCATTGCCGGGCTGGGGGGCGTAGCGCTCTCGCAGTTGGGCAACGTAGGACCGGAATTGGGGCAAAGCTACATTATCGATTCGTTTCTGGTTGTGGTGCTGGGCGGCGTGGGACAACTCGCCGGGAGCGTGGCCGCGGCGTTTGGACTGGGGATCTTCAATAAAATTCTGGAGCCTCAGGTGGGGGCGGTTCTAGGTAAAATCATGATTCTGGTGCTGATTATTCTGTTTATTCAGAAACGTCCGCAGGGGTTGTTCGCGCTAAAAGGGAGGGTTATTGACTGATGACGATGCCAATGACATTAACGCTGGCGCGTAAAGCGCCACGCGCGACGCGCATCCTGGGGCTGGGGTTGCTGCTGGCGTTGATTATTCTGCCGTTTCTTGCACTGTTACCTGCGGACCATCCGCTGGCTATATCGGTGTGGACGCTAACGCTGGCCGGGAAAATTCTCTGTTATGCCATTGTGGCGGTCGCGCTGGATCTGGTGTGGGGCTATGCCGGCATGCTCTCGCTGGGACACGGTATTTTCTTTGCGCTGGGAGGGTATGCGATGGGAATGTACCTGATGCGCCAGGCCTCTGGCGAAGGATTACCGGCCTTCATGTCATTCCTGTCGTGGAGCGAGCTGCCGTGGTTTTGGTGGGGGACGCAACATTTTATCTGGGCGCTACTGCTGGTTGTTCTGGTTCCTGGCCTGCTGGCGCTGGTATTTGGTTGGTTTGCCTTTCGGTCAAAAATCAAAGGGGTCTATTTCTCTATCATGACCCAGGCCCTGACGTTCGCAGGAATGCTGCTGTTTTTTCGCAACGAAACGGGTTTTGGGGGAAATAACGGTTTTACCGGCTTTACCACCATTCTGGGATTCCCGGTAACCGCCACCTCAACCCGTATCGCGCTGTTTCTGGCGACGGTCATGCTGCTGGTGCTGGCATTATGGCTGGGACTGGCGCTGGCCCGCAGTAAGTTCGGTCGTATTTTGACTGCCGTGCGGGATGCAGAGAACCGTCTGATGTTCTGTGGTTACGATCCGAAAGGTTTCAAGTTACTGGTGTGGACGCTTTCCGCTGTACTGTGCGGCCTGGCAGGGGCGCTGTATGTTCCGCAGGTTGGGATCATTAATCCCAGCGAAATGTCGCCGACCAACTCGATTGAAGCGGCGATTTGGGTTGCCCTCGGCGGACGTGGAACCCTGATCGGCCCGGTATTCGGCGCCGTGTTGGTGAATGGCGCGAAAAGCCTGTTTACCGTCATCATGCCGGAATACTGGCAGCTGTTTCTTGGCCTGATCTTTATTGGCGTTACGCTGTTTTTACCCCGAGGTGTAATTGGTCTGTTTCGCAAGGGAGACAAATAATGCAGCCAGATGAAGGGCTATTTACTCGCCAGATGCCGGGGGATCGGTTTCGCAACCAGACTGATCCGGTGCTACAGCTGGAAAAAATTAACGTTAACTTCGATGGCTTTCAGGCGCTAACCGATCTCACGCTCAATATTGGGGTTGGGGAACTGCGTTGCATCATCGGGCCCAACGGCGCCGGAAAAACGACGTTAATGGATGTCATTACCGGCAAAACCAGGCCGCAAAGTGGTCGTGCGATATACGATCAGTCGACCGACTTAACGACGCTGGATCCTATTGCCATTGCACGTCAGGGGATTGGACGAAAATTTCAAAAGCCCACGGTATTTGAAGCATTAACGGTGGAAGAGAACCTGGAGCTGGCGCTGAAAAATGATAAATCTGTCTGGGGTTCTCTACGGGCACGACTCTCAGGCGAACAGCGGGATCGTATTGATGAAGTACTGGCGCTGTTGCGGCTGGGTAATGAGCGGGCCCGCCGCGCCGGTCTGCTTTCGCATGGGCAAAAACAGTTTCTCGAAATTGGCATGCTGCTGGTACAGGAGCCGCATTTACTGCTACTGGATGAACCCGCGGCGGGGATGACGGATGCGGAAACGGAATACACGGCGGAGCTGTTTCGCCAGCTTGCCGGTAAGCACTCTCTGATGGTTGTTGAGCACGATATGGGATTTGTCGAAACCATCGCAGATCGCGTCACAGTATTACATCAAGGACGTGTCCTGGCTCAGGGGAGTCTGCGTGAAGTGCAGGCCAACGAGCAGGTTATTGAAGTTTATCTCGGGCGTTAAGGAGTGCAGATGCTGCAGGTGAAAGAACTCAATCAATATTATGGTGGCAGCCATATTCTACGCGGGGTGAACTTTGAAGCGCGTATCGGTGAGGTGACATGTCTGCTGGGGCGTAACGGCGTGGGGAAAACAACGCTACTTAAGTGTCTGATGGGGCTTATTCCGGCCCGCAGCGGAAGTGTGCTCTGGCAGGAGAAAAATGTCACTCAATGGAAGCCGCATCAGCGGGTCAGGGCCGGTGTGGCGTATGTCCCGCAGGGGCGTGATATTTTTCCGCGTTTGACGGTAGAAGAGAATCTGCTGCTCGGCCTTTCCCGTTTTTCAGCACCGGAGGCCCGACATGTGCCGGATGATATTTACGCGCTCTTTCCGGTTTTACAGGAAATGAAGCATCGGCGGGGCGGAGATTTGTCCGGCGGGCAGCAGCAGCAACTGGCGATTGGGCGAGCACTGGCAAGTCGCCCGCAATTGTTGATCCTTGATGAGCCTACCGAGGGGATCCAGCCTTCGGTGATTAAAGAGATTGGTCAGGTGATTTCCCAACTGGCGCATCGCGGCGATATGGCCATTTTGCTGGTGGAGCAGTTCTATGATTTTGCCGAGCAGCTCGCCGACAAATACCTGTTGATGTCGCGGGGCAGCATTATTCAAAGCGGCGACGGTAAAAATATGGAGTCCGAGGGCGTTCGGGGACTGGTTGCTATCTGAGGTATGCGACAGAGCGACTGTGGCTCTGTCGCGAACATAATAACTAGCAGACCGCCGTCTGGCCCCAGGGTTTGGCGCGCATGCCTTTTATCATTAGCGCCCAGGCAAGAACGATCGCCACTATCAGCGCCACAAACAGCGACCAGGGTGGCAATGTGGTTAAAATGACGCCGCTGACTAATGGGTTAACCGCTGCGCCAAGCCAGCCTAACGACTGGGCGGAAAAATAGCTGGCTTTCATACCTGCTGGCGCGATGTTGTCGATAAGCATGTATTCACCCGGCGCGTAGATGACTTCGCCGATAGTGAAAAAGGCAGCAGAAATTCCCCATAACAACAGACAGTTGCCGGAGAAAGCGAAACCAACCAGGCCAACGACAAAGAAGACTGTACCCAATGTCATTAACGGGCGGATATTCGTGGCGGTGAGCCTGCGACCAAGTGCGTATTGCAGTGATACTACGATGGCGGCGTTGACGGGCAGGACGACTGCCACCACTTTCTCGGCAAAATCGCCGTTTGCAACCACCATAACGTATTGCGAAATACAGGATGCAAAGGCACCGCCAACGAATGATGCCAAAAATGCTGACAGCGTAAACCAGAATAATGCTCTGTCGCGCAGCAGTACTGAAGGGGACCAAACAGCGGCATTTAAACCTTCTGCGGTTGCCGGTGAACGTTTTACCCACGTCTGGATAAACACCAGAGGTAGCGCAGAACAGGCGGCAGCCAGCCAGAACGGCAGGTTAATGCTTTGCATAACCAGCAGCGTACCCAGCGGCGGACCAACGGTCCAGCCGATGTTCAGCACGGTATAGTTAAGTGAGAAAATTTTCGTTTTGTTGGTCGCAGACAAGTTATCGGCAAACCAGGCTTTCAGCACCGTGGCGAAGACGGAGTAGGCGCAGTTGATCAGGGCAAAGAGCAAAACCACTATCACGACGTTATGCACCAGCGGAATAGCAATAAAGCCGGAGGCAAAGCCGCAGATAGCCAGCAACATATAGCGTTTTTTATCGAACTTGTCGGCCAGAATACCAAAGCCAAGGCTGAAGACGACGCCTATGGTCAGTGCAACCGTCATCGCATAACCGATCAGGTCGACGCTCAGTTGATACTGTCGACTGAGGTAAATCGTCATAAATGGCAGCGTGGCGCCACGACCAATGGTTAATAACAAAGATGACGCAAGTAACGCGAGAGTGGACCTTCTCAGAGAGATATTCATTTTCCTGCCCGACAATGCATGTTGTTATGTTTTTTTTAGATATCAGAAACAAATAGCATGCTAAAAGTGTGATGTACACCCAATAAGTTGTCCGAAAATGCCCTGTGTGGCCTACCTGAATTAATGATCTGTTACGGTACAACGATTTCCGTTACTTTAACTTGTTTACAAAAATTTAATATTTGCAGGGGCGGTGGTATGTCGCGTAAAGACGGGTTATTGGCGTTACTGGTCGTTGTGGTTTGGGGACTGAACTTTGTTGTCATTAAAGTGGGTTTGCACAATATGCCGCCGTTGATGTTGGCAGGGTTACGTTTTTTGTTGGTGGCGTTCCCGGCGATTTTTTTTGTTGCCCGCCCGAAAATTCCGCTTTCGCTTTTACTCGGCTACGGCCTGACAATTAGTTTTGGACAGTTCGCGTTTCTCTTCAGCGCCATCAAATTCGGTATGCCTGCCGGGTTAGCTTCTCTGGTATTACAGGCTCAGGCGTTTTTCACCATCATTCTGGGGGCATTCGCCTTTAGCGAACGTCTGCAGGGTAAACAGCTGGTAGGAATTGCGCTGGCGGTATTTGGTGTGCTGGTACTGATTGAAGCCAGTCTGAACGGTCAGCATGTTGGCATGCTCGGTTTTATGCTGACGCTGGCGGCGGCGCTAAGCTGGGCCTGCGGCAATATCTTTAACAAAAAAATCATGCAGCATACATCGCGTCCGGCCGTGATGTCGTTGGTGGTATGGAGCGCGTTAATCCCCATTGTTCCATTTTTCCTTGCCTCATTACTTCTCGATGGCCCAACGCAAATAGCCCAAAGTCTGGTGGCGATAGATATGACAACCATTTTGTCACTGGTGTATCTGGCGTTCGTGGCGACCATTGTGGGTTATGGCATCTGGGGTTCGTTACTCGGACGCTATGAGACCTGGCGGGTAGCGCCGCTATCGCTGTTGGTGCCGGTTGTCGGTCTGGCGAGTGCGGCCGTACTGCTGGACGAAACGCTTAGCGGATTACAGCTACTTGGTGCGCTACTGATCATGGCTGGGCTGTATATCAATGTGTTTGGTTTTCGGTTGCGTAAAGTTGCGTCGGTGAGGGGCTAAAAAAAGCCCCGCAGTTGCGGGGCAATATAATTACAGGTTGCGCAGATTGTAATAAGGCACACCTAATTCGTCGGACTTGTCGCTGCCTGCACCCATATGATTAAAATCGAACGGGGACTGATCGTGCGCAGGGGGCATAATCATCGCGTCGCGACTGTTCTGTGTGGCAGGTTGCGCGGTCTGTTCCGCCATGCTCTGACCCGAAACAACAAACAGCAGGGCCAGCATCGCATAAGACAGAAGTTTCATGATTTCCTCGGTTACGTCGTTAACTGGCGATTAGCAATTACATTGATTGAGTGGAAGCAAATAGCGCGATTCGCCATGCATATTCGTCATACGGTATTTGTGCGGCGGAACATCAAAATAGTTTTTGAATGTCCGGGTCAGCGTCTGCTGAGACTCAAAACCGTAACGCTCTGCCAGATAAAGAATGGGCTCGTTACTCTCTTTTAATTTTTGCGCTATTTCGGTCATTTTACGGCTGCGAATGTATTGACCCAGTGAATGACCGGTTTCTTTTTTAAACATCCGTTGCAGGTGCCATTTGGAGTAACCTGAACGCTCAGACACCTTTTCCAGCGAGAGCGGCGATTCAAGGTTATTTTCGATCCAGTCCAAAATGCTATGAATAGTGATTGTGTCAGTATTGCGTCTGGACATCGTCATACCTCTTTCTGTTTACGGCAGGATTCTCTTAAGCAAGTGCTCAAGTGTGGCTACTTCATCCGCCGTTAAGTTTTTTGTTAGTTCCTGGTGCAGGTCTTGCCCTACTAATTGATGACACTGCTCGCAAATTGCTGCGCCATGCTCGGTGAGTTTCACCAGCACGCCACGCTTATCATGTGGATTCGGAAGCCTTTCTATCCAGCCTTTACAGGCCAGTCTGTCCAGCATCCGCGTCAGGGCGCCAAGGTCGACAGACAGCACTTTTTTCAATTCGACAGGGGTGATGCACACCGCGCAACGGATGGAGCAGAGCACCTTGAACTGCGATGCCGTGATATCCAGCGGTGACAGATAGTCGTTTAGCAAACGATCTTTTTTCTGATTAACCATATAGATCAAACGACCCAGTGGGATGATTTCGTTAAACAGATCACTGGTGTTTTTCACAATGGTTGCCCTGGCAAGTAGTTAGTCACGGCTGATATTATTGCTTAGGCAAATATAAGTCAAACGAATGGATCCGCAAATGCCACGTTTTGCTAAATCATCAGACTAAATACCTGGCGAGTGGAATTTTAACGGTTTGATAATTATGGTTTATACGTGCGGATGAAAAATGAATCCTTACATCACGAAAATGGCTTATCTCGCGGATTACACCGTATACTTGCCGCTGACGATTAACGCACAGGAAAGATGACATTATGATGGACTTGTTTAAAGCAATAGGACTGGGGCTGGTAGTCCTGTTACCGTTGGCAAACCCGTTAACCACCGTGGCGTTGTTCCTTGGCCTCGCCGGCAATATGAACAGCGCAGAGCGTAACCGTCAGTCACTCATGGCATCTGTCTATGTATTTGCCATTATGATGGTGGCGTACTACGCCGGGCAGGTGGTAATGAATACGTTCGGGATTTCGATTCCCGGGTTACGTATTGCGGGTGGGTTAATCGTTGCGTTTATCGGCTTCCGGATGCTGTTTCCGCAGCAGAAGGCGCATGATTCTCCGGAAGCGAGAAGCAAGTCTGAAGAGCTGGAAGACGAACCGACGGCCAATATCGCCTTTGTACCGCTGGCTATGCCAAGCACTGCCGGTCCGGGGACGATTGCGATGATCATCAGCTCCGCGTCCACCGTGCGTCATGGTTCCGAATTTCCGGACTGGGTGATCATGATCGCGCCGCCGATTATTTTTGCGGTTGTCGGGATTATCCTGTGGGGCTGTTTGCGCAGTTCCGGGGGGATCATGCGGCTGGTCGGTAAAGGTGGTATCGAAGCGATTTCTCGTTTGATGGGCTTCCTGCTGGTGTGTATGGGCGTGCAGTTTATTATTAACGGCGTGCTGGAAATTATCAAAACCTACGCTTAAAACAATATGCCCGGTAATATTTACCGGGCATATTTTTTATGAATGCTGAGGCTGTTCTTCCAGTGATACCGGCCATTTACGAAAGATAATCACCGACCATATCAACGCGGCAACGGCAGGCACTGCGCCGACGTAACCAATCGTAGACATCGACCAGTGCAAACTCACCTGATTGCCTACCAGCGCGCCAGCGCCAATACCGATATTAAAGATTCCTGAGAACAGCGCCATTGCGACGTCAGTCGCATCCGGAGCAAGCGCCAGAACTTTCACCTGCATACCCAGGCCTATCAGCATGATGGCGACGCCCCAGAAAATACTCAGGATGGCAAGGTACATTTCGCTGTCAGCGGCGGGAAGTAACAGTACCAGGCATATCGTCAACATGGCAATGGCACTGCTAATCAGTACGGACGCATGCAGATTACCCAGCTTACCGAAAATGACGCTACCGACAATTCCCGCACCACCCAGAACCAGCAACAGGACTGTAGCAAAGTTTGCGCTCAGGCCCGCGACGGTCTGCACAAACGGTTCGATATAGCTATAGGCCGTATAGTGCGCGGTGACCACAATCACCGTCAGTAGATACAGACTCATCAATGCCGGGCGATGGAATAACACGGGCAGGCTTTTTAAAGAACCGGAGTGCTCACTGGGTAGTTTGGGCAGGAGCTTAATCAGGCAAAGCAGGGTAACTAACGCCCCCATACCGATGGCGAAGAAGGTTGTGCGCCAGCCAAAATACTGACCGACGATACGCCCGATGGGCAGCCCCAACACCATCGCCAGCGCAGTGCCAGTGGCAATCAGGCTGAGAGCCTGTGCACGTTTCCCGGCAGGAGCCAGGCGAATTGCCAGCGATGCGGTGATCGACCAGAAAATAGCGTGCGCAAAGGCAATACCAATACGGCTAATTACCAACACGGTAAAATTCCATGCCAGGAAAGAGAGCACATGGCTGGCGATAAACACAACAAACAGACAGATCAGAAGTTTTCGGCGCTCCACCTGACTGGTAAGTAACATGAAGGGGAGCGACATCAGGGCAACAACCCAGGCGTAGATCGTCAGCATGATCCCGACCTGAGCGGTCTGCATATTAAAGCTTTGTGCGATGTCGGAAAGCAAACCGACAGGGACAAACTCTGTGGTATTGAAAATAAAACCGGCAATGGCAAGCGTAACTACCCGTAGCCACGCGACCTTGCGGGAAACAGTGTCTGTTGTCATATCAAATAAGAGGATTAGCTGCGAAAAGGTAAGGCCACGATCTTAAAACGTTTGCTGGCGAAAATACAATCATTTTGTGATGCGGATCTCATTTCATTGGCAGGGCGCTATAATTTGCTGCCGAACATTCCTCATATTTTTAAGTATTTCAATAATAATGAAATTCTGGGGGTATGACTTCACCCGGATATACAGTTATTCATGTTCTTTGAGGATAGCCAGCTACTCCGGGCTTTGTGATAACTGAGGGTTCAACACCTCAATAAACGCTTCCAGTTGCCGCGTCATTGCACCTCTGCGCCAGACCAGCCATGTATTCAGCCAGCGCCAGTTCTCGCTTAGCGGCCAGGCGTTTACCTGATGATGCCCTGGCATGCTCTCCAGCATCGAACGCGGGATCAGTGCGATACCCGCTCCGGCAATGACGCAGGCCAACATACCGTGATATGACTCCATTTCGTGAATGGTGCCGGGCATGGCGCGATCGGCATGAAACCAGCTTTCAAAATGGCGGCGATAGGAACAGTTGGCGCGAAAGGCGTAAATACTGCAACCGTTGACGTCGCTGGCCCGCTGAATGGGGGGATGACCGTTAGGAGTGACAATCATCATCTCTTCACGGTAGACCGGCATTCCTTCAAGGCCTGGATGGGTAATTGGGCCATCGACAAAGGCAGCGTTCAATGTACCGTCGAGCACGCCGTCCAGCATTGTGCCAGAAGGACCTGTCGCTAACGCGAACTGAATTTTGGGGTAACGCTGGTTATATTCAGCCAGCGTGGCGGGGATGCGTACTGCTGCCGTACTTTCAAGCGAGCCGAGAGAGAAGAGTCCTTGCGGCTCATCCCCGGCGACGACCATCCTGGCTTCCTCAACCAGCGCGAGGATCCGCTGGCTGTAGCGCAAAAAGTTGTGCCCGGATGGGGAAAGCCGCAGACGCTGGTTTTCACGAATAAACAGATCAACGCCCAGGTCGGCTTCAAGCTGACGTATACGGGTGGTGAGATTAGATGGCACGCGATGAACCTTCGCAGCGGCCTGCGTAATACTGCCAGTCTCCGCGACGGCATTAAACATTTCCAGCTGCGTCAGATCCATTATTTTCTCTATTCGTGAATGGTATGGTTAATATTATTCATTTTTCAGAAAGAGTAAATATGCTCATGATATAACCATACCCTGCGATAAAGAGAGGCACTTAATGACTATCACAGCAGCAACACATGCGATTTCCATTGACCCTACCAGCGGTGAAAGACTGACGGCGACGCCGTGGGCCAGCGTGGAAGAGATTGATCATGCGCTGAACCTTACAGCGAATGGCTATAGCGAATGGAAACACACTTCTGTTGAGCACCGTGCGCAAATGCTGCGCCATATTGGGCAAGCTCTGCGCCATCGTGCGGAAGAGATGGCGCAGTGTATCTCACGTGAAATGGGTAAACCCATTAAGCAGGCGCGTGCTGAAGTCGCCAAGTCAGCTGCGTTGTGTGACTGGTACGCCGAGCATGGACCGGCGATGCTCAGTCCGGAACCCACGCTGGTGGAGAATAACCAGGCGGTGATTGAGTATCGTCCGGTAGGAACTATTCTGGCGATCATGCCGTGGAACTTCCCACTCTGGCAGGTAATGCGAGGTGCCGTCCCGATTCTGTTGGCCGGAAATGGTTACCTGTTAAAGCATGCGCCTAACGTAACCGGCTGTGCTGCAATTATTGCGCAGGTTTTCGCTGATGCGGGTGTACCGGCAGGGGTTTACGGTTGGGTGAATGCCGATAACGCAGGGGTCAGTCAGATGATCAATGACCCGCGTATCACGGCGGTAACGGTGACGGGTAGTGTTCGTGCTGGTGCGGCGATTGGCGCCCAGGCGGGGGCCGCGTTGAAAAAATGCGTTCTTGAACTGGGGGGCTCCGATCCGTTTATTGTCCTTAATGATGCAGACCTCGATCTGGCCGTTAAGGCGGCGGTCACCGGGCGTTATCAGAACACCGGGCAGGTTTGTGCGGCAGCCAAACGCTTTATTATCGAAGAAGGGATAGCGGCAGAATTTACTTCACGCTTTGTGGCCGCTGCGAGCGCGCTCAAAATGGGCGATCCGCTGAACGAAGAAAACGATCTGGGGCCGATGGCGCGATTTGATCTGCGTGATGAGCTGCACCAGCAGGTTGAAGCCACCCTTGCCGAAGGGGCGCGGTTACTTCTCGGCGGGGAAAAAATTGCGGGTCATGGTAATTACTATGCCATGACGGTACTGGGCGATGTTACTCCAGAGATGACGGCGTTCCGCCAGGAGCTGTTTGGTCCGGTTGCGGCAATTACTGTGGCGAAGAATGCGGAACATGCCTTAGCGCTGGCGAATGACAGTGATTTCGGCTTATCTGCCACGGTGTTTACTGCGGATGAAGTGCTGGCGCAGAAGATGGCGTCACGCCTGGAGTGTGGTGGCGTATTCATCAATGGTTACAGTGCCAGCGATGCCCGCGTTGCGTTTGGCGGTGTGAAGAAAAGTGGTTTTGGCCGAGAGCTTTCGCACTTTGGTTTGCATGAGTTTTGTAACGTGCAGACCGTCTGGAAAAACCGCCTTTGATGGTGTAGGTGTCTCCGCTGGAGGCACCTGTCTTATTTCTGCAATTTTTCTGTCATTTACTCTCCGTACACTCGCGTCTAACGCTTTGATACAGAAGAGTAATATGAACATAACGCAAATTTTCAGTCGTCTTATACCCCGTCAGTTTGGTCTGTTAACCGGCATTTTTTGCATTATTGCGCTGTTCTCTGTTTTGCAGGTCGCGTCCTCCTTAATGCTTTCGGCCTCAGTCAGCGGCGCACAGCATAATGAAGGACGTAATCAACTCGCGCTTATACAGCAGGCGAAGGTTGATGAAGCGCGGGTGGCGTTATTATCTGCCAGCGATTTACTTAACCGTGCGGGAGTTTATTTTATGCAGGATGCCGCCACCGGTTCGGACGGGAGTTGGCGTCCGTTAATGGAAGAGGCGTACCGGGCGCTGGCGCAGTCAAAAAGTGCATGGGATGCCTGGCGGGATATGAAACCGCAGCCGGATCCAGATCTAACGGAGAGCTATCAGCGTTTTTATAGCGGTATTCAGGAGCAGGCGGATGGGCTGATGCAGTCAGGTTCCATTGATGCGTTTTTTGCCGTACCCGTGCAGGCCTTTCAGACGGACTTTAACGCTAATTATGCGCGCTTTCAGCAGAACAGTGGGCGACATGCGGAAGCTGGGCGTCAGCAGCTGTTGACCAGTCTTGAGCGTTTACAGAATCTATTTTTGTTTATTCCTCTCGTGCTGGTGGTTATTGCCTTTCTGGTCTGGCGCAGTATGTCCCGTTGGGTGATTATGCCACTGCGACGGCTGATCGATCATATCGATATTTTAGCAGCGGGTGACCTGTCTCGCCCGGCCCCGCAGGTGAGTCAGTTTAATCGGGAAGTGACGCAATTAAGTTCGCGTATTGCTGCAATGCAGCAAGGTCTCTGCGCGCTGGTGCAGCAGGTGAACGATGCCACCACTGCAATGGTAGGAAATATCAACGAACTTGCGCAGAACAATAAACAGCTATATCAGCAGTCGGCGAAACAAAGTGAAGAATTAAGCAGCGTGACATCGCATATTTCGTTGCTGGAAATGCATGTTGAGGATAACAGTGGCTTTGCTGAACTGGCGAATCAACGCGCTGTGCAGGCGCGAGATGTTGCGGCAGGCGGGGATCGAATGATGGCGACGGTAAATACGTCAATGCAGGCGATTGTGACACGTTCGTCTGAAATGCGAGGTATTACAACGCTTATCGATAATATTGCATTTCAGACAAATATCCTGGCTCTTAACGCGGCAATCGAGGCAGCACATGCCGGGGAGCAAGGGCGTGGGTTTGCCGTGGTTGCAAAAGAAGTTGGGCTGCTGGCGCGAAAAAGCGGTCAGTCTACGCAAAACATTCAGACACTGATTAAACACTCGTTACAGGGCATTGAAGAAGGCTTTCACGCGGTTAACGGACTGGATAAAAATTTGCAGCAGGTTATCGAACTGGTTGAGAATCTTGGCGCGTTGCTGAACGACATTTCGACTGCAACGTTAAATCAAGGGAACAATATTCACCAGTTGACTCGAAAGCTGCATGTCCTGAACGGTGAAGCCCGGCAAACCAGCGATCTGGTGAATGCTGCATCTGACTCTTCCTTGCAGCTACACCATGAATCCCGCCAGCTTATGCAGGCCGTGGCCAGATTCCGCCTTCCGGCCTGACGCTGCGTATTCAGCTCTGTTATACTCGCAGGCCTTTCATACCTGCGAGCAAGGAGCATGTTGTGGCCAGGGCCATGGACAATTCAATTTTAGAGACCATTGTGCAGCAGGTTCGTCCGCTGATTGGTCAGGGTAAAGTCGCTGATTATATTCCGGCATTAGCCTCTGTCGACGGTTCAAAACTGGGTATTGCTATCTGTACCGTTGATGGACAGCACTATCAGGCGGGAGATGCGCAGGAACGTTTTTCTATTCAGTCGATTTCAAAGGTGCTCAGCCTGGTCGTGGCAATGCGTCACTATCAGGAAGAGGAGATTTGGCAGCGTGTCGGTAAAGATCCTTCTGGGCATCCTTTTAACTCCCTGGTGCAGTTGGAAATGGAGCAGGGTATTCCTCGCAATCCCTTTATTAACGCCGGGGCGCTGGTGGTTTGCGATATGTTGCAAGGGCGTCTAAGCGCACCGCGTCAACGGATGCTGGAAGTGGTACGGGCGTTAAGCGGTGTTTCGGATATCGCTTATGATGCGACGGTCGCGCGATCAGAGTTTGAACACTCGGCGCGTAATGCCGCTATTGCCTGGCTGATGAAATCCTTCGGCAATTTTCACCATGACGTGACCACCGTTTTGCAAAATTACTTTCACTACTGCGCGCTGAAAATGAGCTGTGTGGAGTTGGCGCGAACTTTTGTCTTTTTGGCAAATCAAGGGCATGCCTTTCATCTTGCGGAACCCGTGGTGACGCCGATGCAGGCCAGGCAGATCAATGCGCTAATGGCGACCAGCGGCATGTATCAGAACGCAGGAGAGTTTGCCTGGCGGGTCGGGCTTCCGGCGAAATCTGGTGTGGGTGGCGGCATCGTGGCGATCGTGCCTCACGAGATGGCGATTGCTGTCTGGAGTCCGGAACTGGACCCGGCGGGAAATTCACTGGCCGGTATCGCCGTGCTGGAGCAATTAACACAACAGCTGGGGCGCTCGGTTTACTGATGAATACGCTCGATCCTCTTTTTGCCCGGTTGGCGAAATCAACGTTTCGCTCACGGTTTCGTCTTGGTCAGAAAGAAAGGCAGTATTGTCTGGATAAAGGGGCGCCGATTATCGAACAACATGCTGCGGATTTTATTGCTAAACGACTGGCGCCTGCGTTTCCCGCCAATGATGGTAAACAGACTCCCATGCGTGGTCACCCGGTATTTATCGCTCAACATGCTACGGCAACGTGCTGTCGAGGGTGTCTGGCGAAATGGCATGATATACCTCAGGGCGTAGCGCTAAACGATGAACAAAAGCGTTACGTTGTCACGGTTATTTATCACTGGTTAGTGCTTCAGATGAACAAGCCATAGATAACATTATCCTATGATATGACCCCTAGTGTTGTGTAATTGTTAAAAGTAGTATGAAGGGGGTCAATCTAAGGAGAAACCATGGCTTCCGGTAAACCCTGCTTTGTGCTGAGCGCGGCACAGATTCTGTCGCGAATCGACGAGCTCAGCGATGTTCTTGAACGGTGCGTCAATGACGGCGCCTCCATCAGTTTTATTCTGCCCTTTAATCGCGAAAAATCAGAGCCTTTCTGGATGAACGTGGCGCAAAGTGTTTCTCGCGGAGAACGGATCGTTCTTGGTACGCAGAACGCGCAGGGGGCGCTTGTCGGTACCGTCCAACTCATTATCGATCAACCTGAAAATCAACCTCATCGTGCTGATGTTGCCAAACTGCTGGTTCACCCCTCAGCGCGACGCGGTGGCCTGGCTCGTGAATTGATGACCGAACTGGAAAGTTACGCGCGTCAACAAGGTAAAACACTGCTGGTACTTGATACGGCGACGGGCAGTGGCGCGGAGTTGTTCTACCACAATTGCGGGTGGAAAAAGGTAGGGGTGATACCTGACTATGCCCAAATGCCCGATGGGACGCTGACCGGGACCACACTTTTCTATAAAACGCTCTAATTTGTCGCCGGGGATTGATCAAAACAGGGTTTCAATGTATTAAAGTTTGCTAACCTATTGGACCAATTCAATCAGGTTGTATGACTAATCATAAAGGGAACCCATTGTGCAAACACTAAATCGTCGCGATTTCCCCGGTGCTCAGTATCCTGAACGCATTATTCAGTTTGGTGAAGGAAACTTCCTGCGCGCCTTTGTAGACTGGCAGGTTGATCTGCTGAACGAACATACCGATCTGAACGCTGGTGTGGTCATTGTTCGTCCTATCGAAAGTACCTTCCCGCCATCGCTGAATACGCAGGATGGCCTCTATACTACTATCATTCGTGGTTTGAATGAGAAGGGCGAGGCTGTCAGCGATGCTCGTCTAATTCGTTCAGTTAACCGTGAAATCAGCGTCTATAGCGAATACGATGAGTTCCTGAAGCTGGCACATAATCCTGACATGCGTTTTGTGTTCTCTAACACCACGGAAGCAGGTATCAGTTACCACGCGGGCGATAAGTTTGACGACGCGCCAGCGGTAAGTTATCCGGCTAAACTGACGCGTCTGCTGTTCGAACGCTTCAGCTATTTTAACGGCGCATTGGATAAAGGCTGGATTATCATCCCGTGCGAACTGATTGATTATAACGGTGATGCGCTGCGTGAACTGGTTCTGCGCTACGCTCAGGAATGGATGCTGCCGGAAGCGTTTATTCAGTGGCTGGATCAGGCCAATGCATTTTGCTCTACGCTGGTGGACCGTATTGTTACCGGCTATCCGCGTGATGAGGTAGCTAAGCTCGAAGCTGAACTGGGCTATCATGATGCTTTCCTCGACACGGCAGAACACTTCTATCTGTTTGTTATTCAGGGACCGAAGTCATTAGCCGCAGAACTACGTCTGGATAAGTATCCGCTGAATATCCTGATTGTGGATGACATCAAACCGTACAAAGAGCGCAAAGTGGCGATTCTCAACGGTGCTCACACTGCGCTGGTTCCTGTTGCCTGGCAGGCAGGGTTGGACACCGTGGGCGAGGCGATGAATGACGCAGAAATTTGCGCCTTCGTTGAAAAAGCTATTTATGAAGAAATCATTCCGGTACTGGATTTACCGCGCGATGAGCTGGCGTCCTTTGCCAGTGCGGTGACGGGGCGTTTCTGCAACCCGTACATCAAGCATCAGTTGTTGTCGATTGCCCTGAACGGCATGACTAAATTCCGTACCCGCATATTGCCGCAACTGCTGGCCGGGCAACAGGCCAGCGGTCAATTGCCCGCACGTCTGACGTTTGCGCTGGCGGCGTTGATTGCGTTCTACCGCGGGGAGCGTAACGGTGAGTCTTATCCGGTCCAGGATGATGCGCACTGGATTGAACGTTTCCAACAACTGTGGAGCCAACATCGCGATCGCCAGATAAGTACTGAGGCGTTGGTGCGTACTGTACTGGCGGTCAAAGAACATTGGGAGCAAGACCTGACCCAGGTTTCTGGGCTGGTGGAGCAAGTTTCTGCCGATCTGGATGCCATCCTGGCAAAAGGCATGCGTGAAGCCGTGAAACCACTGTGCTAAAAAAATGCTTAATATTCATTTATAAGCTTTTTATTTTAGCAGGCCGCAAAGGTGTTTAATTCAGGGAGAGGTTACTCTCCCTGAGCCATTTTGTTTTGTAATACAAATTATGTTTTTTTCCGTAGTTCACCCGCGCAAACTATACTTTTTTTAATTATAAAACTATAGAATTACACCACACACCGTAATAGCATCATGATGAAAGTAGTCCCCATGGGTATTATCACCACCATTATCTCTAACGACATATAAAACTAAGTGAATTTTATCTGTTTCCGCATATAACATTTTTGATTCAACCTGTAAAAAAAGTTATAAATAAAGCTATATAAAAACCATGAAAAAATGAAGGCTTTTAGTGGGTGGGGATTACAAAAATTTCATTAAAAGATACCAATTGAAATTTTTGATGAGATATTTGTCGCGTAAGTTATTATCAGTAAGGAAATCTTAGGAAATAATTATGTTTTAAGTTTTTTTCGTTGATTAAATAGTTGTTGATTTAATTTTGAGCCTGTTGATAATCGATTCAGCTTCTCAGAGAGACTCTGCTCTTTTGAAATGCACAACAACTCGTTATATTTTTATCAGGAACAACATAATGAAAAAAATCGCCGCTATCGTTGCATTCAGCAGCGTATTTGCTGTCTCTGCTGTTCAGGCAGCCGGAAATGGCACTATTAATTTTACCGGTGCGGTAAATAACCAGACCTGTAGTGCTACGATTAATGGCGCAACAGGTAATACTGCGGCGGCTGTGACGCTGCCAACTGTTCAGGCAAATATTTTAGGTACCGCAGGTAATGTCGCGGGTCAGACATCTTTTAAAATGGATGTCACTGGGTGTGCGTCGACTAACCCAGCAGGCGCTGGCACTGTTAAGGCCTTTTTTGAAAGAGGAGCAAATGTAGACAGTAATGGTCGTCTTGTTAATACCAATACAACAGGTGCGTCCAATGTTGTGCTGGAGCTTGTCGACGGTTCCGGGAATACGCCAATTAAGGCAGGCGACATTGCGCAGAACACGGGTAACTACGTGCCTATTAGTGGTGGTAATGCAACTCTGCCATATGCCGTACGCTATTATGCAACGGGGGCAGCTACTGCTGGTGCGGTTGCGTCTAGCGTAACGTATTCGCTGATCTATAACTGATATCAGAATATTACTTAAGAAAATTTGGTAAAAGTATTTCTCCGAATAGTATAGATAAACATTTTCAAAGTGTTCTATAAACTCCAGTAATTTTCTTACTTCGTAACAAGCCGGAGTGGAAGGTTTTATGTCGAACCTTCCTCTCCGGATTTTATAAAAATAAAGAGCATATCGTTAAATATTCTGTTTTAAAGGCAATAATACTATGAAACTGCACCGATTCTTTTCTGCTACAGCGCTTTTACTGGCTACGGGAATACCAGCGACGTATGCCAGTATTCAAATCAATACCACCCGAGTCATTTATCATGCTGCGGAAAAAGATATCAGCGTGCAAATTACGAATCCAGGAAAATATCCGGTATTGCTGCAAAGCTGGACCGATGACGGTAATCCAGAAATTAAACCGGACGCAATGCGCACTCCTTTTGTGCTGACTCCTCCATTGACGCGGGTGAATGCCGACGCAGGACAAACGTTACGCCTGTCATATACCGGGACTGCTTTGCCCGCCGACAGAGAGAGCGTTTATTGGTTAAACGTGCTGGAAATCCCGCCTGTAGGTGAGAAAGGGACAAATCAGGTGCAGGTGGCCTTTCGATCAAGGATCAAGCTGTTTTATCGCCCTGTCACACTTGACGACAAAGGCGCTCGTACGGCAATCGCGCAGCTGCGCTGGCAGGCGCAGGGTAATCATATCATCCTGAGTAATCCGACGGCGTACTACGTTTCTGCCGTGGCTGTAACCGCGACGCACGCAGGCAAAAAAACAACGATCCCCGCCGATATGCTGGCACCGCACGGCAGTCTCGATCTGACGCTTCCCTCTGGTGTAGTGGCGGATGGCCTTACCGTGGAAGCGATTAACGATTACGGCTCATCGGTTACAGAACCTGTAAACCGGTTGTAATACCAGGGGATACTCATGTGTAAAACTTATCTTGCTGAAATGCTGTCGGCAGGGCAGCCCGTTGCCTGGATATATGCGTCATTACTGATCATACCTGTTATGGCAACGGCAGCGCCAGACGATGACGTTGAGTTCAACACCACATTTCTTGGCAGCGCGTATACAGCGGGTATCGACTTGCAGCAGTTCAGGCAAGGAAACAGCTTGCCGGCGGGAGAGTATTTAGCGGATATCTGGCTAAATGATGAGTTGGTGGCAACGCAGAAAATGACATTCAATAAAACGTCTCAAGGAACGGTTGCTGCCTGTATGACTCCTGAGTTGCTGGCTCACCTGAATATTATGCCGTCCGCATTGCACGACATGGATAAGCTGACCCGCGGCAACTGCGTGCCCGTAGAGCAGGTGATTCCATCAGCGAAACTCACATGGAATAACAGCGAGCAAAAGCTGGTTATTGCCGTACCCCAGCAGGATCTCGCGAAAACGGCGCGCGGTACCGTGCCGCCATCGCTCTGGCAGGATGGCAGTCTGGCGGCATTTATAGGTTACAACGCCAGTGCCTATCAATCATCATCTGGCGGTGAAACGTTTAACTCTCAGTATTTGAGTCTGAACAGCGGACTTAACGTTGGAGGCTGGTATCTGCGACATAACGGTAGTCTGACCAATCAGACCGGAAGCGGCAATCGTTATCAAAGCATTAATACTTACCTCCAGCATGATGTCAGCTCTGTTCGCGGTCGTTTCCTGGTGGGTGAAGCTAATACCTCAGGACGTCTTTTTGATTCGTTGTCATATACCGGCGTCTCGCTATTCAGCGATGATCAAATGTTGCCTGAATCACAGCGCGGTTATGCACCTGAAATCCGCGGGATCGCCCGCAGCCATGCGCGCGTCACCGTACGGCAGAGCGGGAATGTGATTTATGAAACTACCGTTCCGGCAGGGGCTTTTGTTATTAACGATCTTTATCCTACCGGTTATGGTGGCGACCTCAGCGTGACCGTACGCGAAGCGGATGGTAGTGAAAGCACATTCCTTGTGCCTTACGCCTCGGTAGCAGATTTGTTGCGTCCTGGCGCATCGCGTTATGAAGCGGTGGCAGGGAAATACCGTCAGTCGAATGGGCGTGACGGTCAACCTTTTTATCAGGCGACCTGGCAGCAGGGTATTACTAACTTCTTGACGTTGTATGGTGGAACCCAATTTAGCGATGGCTATCAGGCGTATCAGGCCGGCAGCGCGGTATCGACCCCGCTGGGTGCCGTGGCGCTGGATGTGACCCAGGCTATGACCTCCACGAGCAGAGACAAACTGAGCGGGCAAAGTTATCGCATTACCTACAACAAACTCATTTCTGACACGCAGAGCAATATTGCGCTGGCCGCATATCGTTTCTCCACGCGTGATTATCTGGATTTTGCTCAGGCCATGGAGTACCAGAACTTGCAGAAAGGGGATGCGATTTATGCCGGGTTACTGTACCGGACCAAAAACCGATACAGCCTGACGTTAAGTCAGGGGTTGGCGGAAGGTTGGGGGACATTCTCTGCCACCGGGCTTTCGCAGAATTACTTGAATCGCAATGGGAACGACATGCAATACCAGTTTGGTTACTCAAACCGCTGGAAACGATTGAGTTATACCCTGACCGCTACGCGTAACCGTGCCCCAGAGGGAAACATGGAAACCAGTTGGCTGGTTTCCTTCAGTTTGCCGTTGGGTGAGGAGCGCCCTGTCACGTTTAGTAGTTCGGTTTCCCATGATAACGGTGGCTTGGCTGAGCAAGTTGCGCTGGCCGGAACTGGCGGAGATAAGCAGCAGATGAGCTGGGGCGTTTCGGGAACCCACAGTGAACAAAGTGGCAGTACCGGTAGCGTGAGCGGTCAGTACCTTTCACCATGGACATCCGTCAATGCGTCTGTAGGTGTAGGTCGGGATAACCATACCTTGTCTGGTGGGCTGTCAGGTTCGATGGTGGCGCATCCACACGGAGTAACCTTTACGCCTTATACCAGTGACACCTGGGTGGTAGTGAATGCCCCAGGTGCTGCAGGTGCGGAAGTACTGAGTTATCCGGGATTAAAATTGGACCGCTGGGGCAATGCCGTCATGCCTGCCTCAATGCCATATCAGCGAAATTCGGTCAGCCTCGATCCGAAAAATCTGTCTCACCAGGTTGAACTCGATAATACCACTCAAAATGTGGTGCCGCGCTCAGGTGCGGTAGTGGTGGCGGAATTTGCCACGCATCAAGGCTATGCCCTACTGCTGACGCCAGCGCAACCAGAAGTAAGTTTATCCTTCGGCGCGACGGTAACGGATAGTCAGGGAAATACCGTCGGCATGGTAGGGCAAGGTGGAATGGTCTACGCCCGGGTAAATACAAAAACAGGCCAGCTGTTTGCCACCCATGATCTAACAGGCAAAGCCAGTACCTGCATTATGCCTTTCAGCGTGACGGATGAAGCGAAAGCGATGCAGCAGATAACCTATTCGTGCGGACGCTAAGGCAACAGCCGCTTTGATTTACGATCTTGGAGAATACATGTTCAGTTTGATTCGTTCCAAAATACATCTGCGGATAGTTCAGTTGCTCGTTGCGACGAGCGGGCTGTTATTTGCTGGCCATAGTCTTGCCGTCTGTTCGACTGGAAATCAGCAGTATACCGTTCAGGTTCCACTCCAGGCTGCAACGTTTAGTGCCGGAGAGGATTTTCCAGTAGGGAGTAATATCCGCGTACAGCAGGTTCGTGGCTATACGGCTGTTCCTGTGACTTGTACTAATTCTGGCGCCTATTCGCGCATGAGTCTTTCAGGAGGCACGCTATACCCCGGTCAAAGCAACATCTATCAGACGGGGATTAATGGATTAGGGGTGCGTTTTCGTAACCCTTACGAGAATAAATATTATCCGTTTAATACTACCTGGATGGGTACTTACAGTCCTGATGGCTGGTTAGTGTTCACTATTGAGCTGGTCAAAATGGGGCCAATTACTGCCGGAACAGTGAATAGCGCACTTTTTCCGCAAGTGAGAATTGATGCGATAGATGCCGATAATAATCCGACTCGAGTGGCATGGCATACAATTACCGGCGGTTTTACGCTGCAAACGCCAACGTGTACGACGCCCAACTTTAATTGGGATCTGGGAACGACTAACACCACGCTCTTACGAAATCAGGGCGACGCCAGTGTGTGGGTGGATACGCCAGTGACTTTGACCGGGTGTTCTACATTCCTGGGTAATAACAGTAATGGAAGCTATACCCAGTACAATATTCAAGCCGGCTTTAATTCAGGGAGTGTGTCTCAGTCTGGCAGTATTGCGCCCAACAAACTTACCATGACGCTGACGCCGAATACCTCCGCTATTGATTCCGTAAATGGAATTGTCGCTTTGGATAATACGGCCACCGCATCAGGATTTGGCGTACAGCTCGCCTCGAAACAATCAGGAACGTACGTTGCGCAGAATCTCGCGGGCAGTATGGTTGTCACGCCGACGGTTGGAGACAGCAGTGGTTCAGTCCGTTTTCCGTTGGGGGCGCGTATCATCCGAACCAGCGATTCGGTGCAGGGCGGGTCGATCAAAACTAGCCTGACTTACACTATTAATTACCAGTAATCGCAGCATGATAAACAGCTATAAGCAACGTTATGTTTGTGAGCCGGTTTATACCATGGCGGGGCGTCTGGTTGCCATGGAAGTGCTGACATCGTTTACGACACCTGAAGGGAATGCGGTCTCATACAACGATGTGACCGATATTCTTACGCCGGAGTATAAATGGCTAAATTTTGTGCGCCAACTGTACGGTGTTAGCTGCTGGCAAAATTGGTTGGTTCGCCACCACATCGTTATCTCACTGAATGTGGATGCTGATACGGCTGTTTGGCTTCTTCGTGACAAGGCCGTACTTTCTATGATCGCTAAAATGCCGTTTATTCGTCTTGAGGTACATGAGCATTTCCCCACCTCAGACAAAGAAAAACGGGGATTACTGCATCATTTACGACCCCATGCCTCAATGTGGCTGGATGATGTTGGCTCCGGAAGCCATAACAATTTTGGTTTGCTGATCAGGGGATATTTTAGTGGGGCGAAGATTGATAAGTCTTTTTTCTGGCAACACCATGTCAGCGATAAGGCATGGCTGGGAAAGGTTATCCGCGATCTGACTCGTTTTGCAGGAAATGTCATCGTGGAGGGAGTAGAACACACCGGCCACACAATGGCTCTGATGACGACCCCGCATTGCTGGCTTCAGGGGCATCTGTTTCAGCGTACCGATATTGATCGCATTCCAGAAGTTCCATTATGGATTAACTCCGTCTTAACCACGCCATCAGGCTAATTTTCACAGGATAAAAAGGTGTATCTCGTCATTACTCAGGATCGTTTTTTATTTTATTCAATTTCCTGTATTTTGGGTCCGGATATGACAGAGCATATCCGTTGTGTAGAAGATATTTGTCTGCAACGTCATCGGCATGCTCATGTGATATTAGATACTTTTAAAAATAATGTCATTTATACGCCACTGGCCGAGCGGATTGCGCTGATTGAACCTGAACGCATGTATATTATGTCACCTTTTGGGATTAAAAAATGCTTTACTGGAATGAAGGTGAGGTTTATCCCACGAGCAATTCAGGTACAAGATTTAAGAGAATTGGTTGTTCATGGTAGGTTCTATGAATGGCAACCTAAAATATATTTAACCAGAAGACAACATCATATCATAACAATGACATTATTGCATAAGAGTCAGCGTGTGATTACGGATGACTTGAATATTTCCATAAAAACGCTCTTTAGCCACAAGTATAATATTATGTTATTGCTCAACCTTAAAAAATTTAGTGGGTTATTGAGCCATCCGTTTTCTCTATACCTGCGTTATGAACAGCATGACATGCACGGTATGGCAGAGTAGTTTTGCATTGATAACTAACGTGCTTTCCAAAAATCAGCGGGTGTGCTCGACGTGATTTTTCGAAAGGCTTTATTAAATCCGGATAATGACTCATAGCCTACGCGTGATGTTACTTCTTCAACTTTGTAGCCTCTGCGCAATAAGTTGATGGCGATGTTAATACGCAGTCGGGTTACCAGCTCATTAGGAGTATAACCGCATATATCATCTATCTTTCTGATAAAGGTTGAGCGACTCATATTTACTTTACCGGCCATCATATCAATTGACCAGTCGAGTGTAGGGTTATGCATAATCTGCAATAAAAGATCAGAGAAGGGGGCGTGTTGTGAAATATCCAACAGTTTTATATCGACAAGATGTTCATCAACAATTTGCTCAACAATGTAAACCAATAAAAGATCGGTGAGTCGTGCGAGAGCCAGTTCGCACCCTGACTGTGAGACTGAACACTCCAGCTGTAAAATAGCAACCTTTTCTGCATCAAACTCAATCCAGACGACGGTAGGGGCGCCCGTATGTTTCCGGCATATATCGCAGGAGCAGGTATGGGAATTATTAGGACTGCTGGCAGTGAAACGGATCGAGCCACACAGACACCCACCAATGTAGACTTTAGACATAACAACTCCCCGTCAGAAACATATTGCAAGACACTAGCAGAAGCCAGACATAGCCACTAGATCCTTATGATAAAAAGGCGAGGGTACGCATGGCTGATAGTTTATTCCTGTGATCTGCCAGATGATAAACGCTTAACTATTACGTCTGGCAACAATAAATAATCGCGGAAATGCCAGTAAAATTTTGCCGTTCTCCTGCAACGGATATTGTTCCTGGAGCAGTTCATGGTAGCGCGCCAGGTAATGACGTTGCTCGCTTTCGCTCAAATCCTGCAACCAGGGGCGCAGGCCCGTCGAGCTTACCCAGTCGATAATTGCCTGATGCGAATCCATAATGTGATAATACGTTGTACGCCAGATATCTACATCACAACCCGCTTCGGTCAAAATATCATAGTAGGCGTGAACGCCAGGAAGCGGAGCACGGCCACGGTCTGGGTAATCTTGTTCATAAGCCACTTCGCGCATCAATACATGCGTTGGCTCCAGCCAGTTATCTGGCATTTGCACGGCCAGAACGCCATTGTGACTCAGTTGTGAGACCAGGTGCGGGAATAACTCATAGTGATCGGGTACCCACTGTAACGATGCATTGGCATAAAGCAGATCCACGGGGTGCTCTGCCTGAAACGTACTGATATCCGCTTCAATAAAATGGCATTTTGGTAATGTGTTGCGCGCTTCATTCAGCATCGCGGGTGAGGTATCAACCCCAGTTATTTGAGCTGAAGGCCAGCGCTGATGCAGTAATGCTGTACTGTTTCCCGGGCCACAGCCAAGATCGACAACTGAACGAACACTTTCTAACGCCACTCTGCTAAGTAATTCCGTTGCGGGTCTTGAACGTTCAGTTTTATATTGCAAATAAAGCGAAGGGTTCCAGTCGGCCATGTATGAATCTCCAGTATAAGAAGAAAAGGCGGAAAGGGGGTTCATTAGTCCTTGCCGATAAGCAGCTTCTTTTAGAAGATTATATGAAAATGAATGATAAGGGCAGATTTATGCTGGAAACATCGAGACTGATTCTCCGTCAGTGGGAAGCGAAAGACAGAGCGCCATTCGCCGCGTTAAATACCGATTCCGATGTGATGCGTTTTTTTCCGGCTCCATTGCTACGGACGGAAAGCGACAATCTTGCCGCAAGATTCCAGGAAGGCATTACAGAGCGCGGCTGGGGATTTTGGGCCGTTGAACTACAAGAAACACACCAGTTTGTGGGCTGCGTAGGTTTACATCCACAACCTGATAAGTTTCATTTTTCACCCTGTACTGAAATAGGCTGGCGTCTTGCGAAATCATTCTGGCATCAGGGGTTAGCATTGGAAGCTGCCGAAGCCTGCCTGACTTTTGCTTTCGAGGAACTGGCGTTAACTGAGGTGGTTTCTTTTACTTCGGTGCTGAACAAACCGTCTGAGAACCTGATGATACGCCTTGGCATGAGTAAAGCAGAAGAGTTTGTGCATCCCGCGTTGCCGCCAGATCATCGATTAGCACAACATGTCCTGTATCGTCTGATACGCAGCAGCGTCGTTTAACACTATGTTTCAGCTGCACAAGGACGACCAAAAAAACTCAGGTTCTTTCTTACTCCATCTTAGTGCGCATAATGTATATTATGTTAAATTGAATCTGAACTGTATTAGGCTTCTAACCCCATGGACCTGTTCAGTCTTCGCCCCTTCTGATTTCTCTGTCGAATAACAATCATGAAGGTCTGAGCAACAAAGTTCGCTCCTGCAGTTGAAATGCTTTGAGCACAAGCACTCTGGATGCAAACGCTATACAGAGTGCAATCTCAACGGTTTAACGCTGACAAAACACCGACGGCGAACGGCTGGTATAGAACTGCCATGTACTGCTATTGAGTCGCAATATGCTGAAATAAAATGGTTCTTTGGGTTTAAGGAAAAAATCTGGCAACGTTCTCGCTAACAATGGATGAATGTTAGTGCCACCGGAACTTGAAGCGACATTTCCGGATTCCATAAAGTAATCATCATCCTTGCGGGTAAAGGTAAACCAGACATTTTGATTTACCGCCAGCTTTTCACCGTTATTATCAGTGATTTTTCCGCGTAAAATAGCCACCCCATTGCTGCCATTAAAAACGTATCTGACTGAAATATCACCACGAATATCTGGATACTCCATTACTAATTCTCCGGAGCAATCAAAATGTGACCGCTGCCAGTTTTGTAACGTCATCGTGACTGCAATTGTTAACGCTACTGCTAAGATGATGCCAACACACCATTTTATATTACGTCCCCACATGTCTGGACTCCGCGAAATAATAATGGGTCACACAATCATTATCCTGCCAGCGACTAAATTGCTTTCGACAAGTTAATGCGGAGATCCGCGGGAAATTAGGATACAGCGTGAGATAAACCCAGGGATAACTTTGACAATCCAGCGTATTTGTTTTGATAAACTGCTGGTGCTGATCAAATTTAAGCACATCCTGATTGACGTACCAGTGGCATCCCTCCCCTACGCCTAAAGACACATAGCGACTGAGTTTGGGATCAAACTGTGCCTCCCAGGTCACTATTGCGGCTATAACGCAACACACAACACCCGCCAGAATCCAGCACAGTGAGCGCATACGCAGTGATTTTGTCACTGTATTTACCGGCGTTACCGATGGCGTGACAGAGAGATCGCTAAGCGGTTCTTCAATCTTCTGTTCCAGCACTTCCAGTTGTGGCTCCAGGCGGATCCCGACTTTCGGTACGGTTACGATAAGTTCTTCATTCAGGCCAAGTTCTTTAAACGCGCGACGCAGCAAGGAAATATTCTGATAGAACGTATTATTGGTGACCTGCGCACCGTTAATATACCAGACATGCTCAAAGAAATAATCACGTTCAATAACCTGCCCCTGTTGTTGAATTAATAATAGTAAACAACGGGTTGCCGGATTGCTTAATGTTATACGTTTGGTCTCATCTGATTTCGCGTAGAGTACGTTCCGCTCTGGCCAGAATACAACGGTACTGTTAAGCAAAAACACGTGTGCCATTATGTTCCCTGAATATGGATTTTTGTCAATTTAGCTAGAGCGAGCACTGCCAGCGTTAATTTACGACAGTTGAAAATCCCCAACGATTTCCTTCATCGTTAATCACAGTAAAGTTTATCTTATTATTCAGCATTTCAGGAGGTGCTGACTTAAAAATTACCTGCCGGGAACGCGGTGAAACCACTATTCCAGTTATGGAATAGTCTCCTGAATCTACATTAGCCAGAGATATGTTCCAGGAACTCTGATTAACAGCGTAAATCCCCCCGTTTTCATGGTGAAAACTCAGAAGATTGATGCTTTTTTCAGTCAACACGCCTATGTTTTTCGGTCTCCATAGGACTTTTAGCTGATTTCTTAACGTTAAGCGCACTTTTTCACCAGTTGGGCTATTTTTCAACTCCGCTGGAACCTGGTACACGTTGAGCCAGAATAACGACTCATAATCGTTGGCAAGCCCCGCCCCAGTCGTCATCACCTTTATCTCGCGTTGTTCACCGGGGAGAATTTTTAGCACCGGGGGAAGCACGATAAAAGGCGAGCTGGCCTGAGATGGCCCTTTCTCTGGCGTGCCGTCATCTACCCAACTTTGAACCACCACGGGATAATTACCGTCGTTGACTAACATCACCGAGCGTTGAGTCTCTCCGTGGTTGAAGATGACCCGAGTAGTACTGATGTTAACCGCCGCATGTAGGCCAAATGCCAACATCCAGAGGCTACTGAATACGCAATAAAACTTGTACATGTGACTGGTAGCCCCCCGCCGTTAACGTATCTGCACCAAAACTTGCCAGACGAGCTTCGAAGCTTTCGCTGTAGTAATTGATGCCATCCTGGCTGCCATTTTGCTGCGTATTGCTGCCAATGACTGGCATCCAGCCGCCTTCGCTACCGCTGCCGACAGTTGACACCGCCATAAAATTCACCGGACTACCCGCACGGTAAACACGCACGCCAACGCCGCGAGCCCGCCCGGGAGCGCCATATTGCGTATCTAATAGCCAGGTTACGGTTTTACCAGTAATCAAATTAAAACCCCAGGCGCTGTTGACGCTGCTTTCCGGTGCAAGCAGCCCCATTGCGACATTGCTCTTCCCGGTCGCCACACCGGAAACCACCGTTGATTCGCAGGCAAATCCTATCTGGAAGGGCGCTGATGAATACTCCCCCTGCTTGAGCTGGGCCACGGAAATTGGCGGCAGATGCACAACGGGCGTAAAATCGGTAACCTGACACATTGCTGCACGTTTGACGAAGATCCCGTTATTGTACAGGCTAATCACTGACGGCCAGTCATTCGCCCAGCCAGCCCAGTTTCCTCCACGGTGTGGCTGACCTATCTTGATACCCCACGAAGTCGTACCGGGCCCACGAAAAACCACGTAAGCATTTGGATTCACATAACTATTGTAAGTAGCAGACTGCGCCTGGTTGGCGTAGTAGCGTGTATCCAGCGTTTTAATCAACTCGGCACTTATCGTCGAGAAGTTCTTGGCCTTAATCAGGAAGTTGCCATTGGTATCAAGATCCAGGTTTTCCAGTGGGCGTTGCTGCCAGCTGTCGGTAAAGACGCTGCCTGTCGCATCGTGCGTCAAGCGTAATGCGACGTTTTTCATGATGGTCAGATACGCGCCAGGTACATCCGTTGCTTCATACCAGCCAGCCACGGTGTCATCGCCGTTAGTTGACCAGGCTTCATAGAGTTGCCCGGCTGTGTCCGGTGTACAACGGAAAAATACCTGCTCAGGATCGTAACCGCCGCCTTTATGGGCATAAGTGGTAAAAGGGATCCCGCCGCTGGAGGTCAGGATCGTCCCTGCCGGCTGAAAACTGCTATTACTGGTGATATCGACAGACTTACTCAATCCCGGCAATAGCCCGTTCCAGGCATCGTTGCCGCCGCCGGAGCGCCAGTCATTGGCAATGCCGTCCGTACTTGCACTAAGCCTGTGCGTGCCTTGTGCACCACTACTTCCTGATTTATATGGATAAATAATGTATTCACATGCGGCCTGTATCTGACAAGAAAACAGCGCCAGCACCAGAAAAAATAGTCTCATGAGCGCCCTTTTGTTACGCAAGCGACCGTTAATGCAATTAACGGTTCTGTACGTTGTTGTTGGTTAAGTTTCCACGGCAATGAACAATCACTGCTTTCCAGCATCAATAGTCCCTCTTCGTCTTCAACGCGGGCATATACCTGGTTCGCCTGGGCAACCATCCCGACTACACGACCTCGACCGTCGGTCACTGCCGCTCCCATCGGTAACGTCACGTCACTCTTCACAGTGATGAGTAGCGGATAGCCAGAGAGCGTTGCAAAACGCAGTTTTACTGCGGCCCCTGCCATTGGCGCAATGCGCCGTTGACTCTCCTGAAGCTCTGCGTTGGAGTTCATTTCACTACCGTCGAGAGTCACATTGTTATAACGATAAGGTGTCAATGAGGGGACCAGCGCATAACCCCCGCTGTTGACGGTTGCACCCTGTCCGCCCCCGACTCTGGCTCCCGCAGCGCCTGGCGCTTCCACCAGGGCAAATGTGTCGCCAACCCACGGGCCGGCAACAATGCCATGGCGATGTACAACGAGCGCCCCGCGTACCCCTGCAGACCATTGCTGATAGTTTTGTGACTGTGAAACGCTGCCGTTTAGCGTGCCGAAAGCCGTATTTTTTTGCAGTGAACCACCCCAGTCGGTCACGCTGTTTGACTCACCTTGCCCCTGTTGCCAGCCAGTGGACAGCGCGTAATTAAGGGTTTCATCCTGGTCAAGCGCACCAGACAATGCCAACTGCGCATTGCGCCCAGCCTGTTGAGCCTGACTCGCCGACAGCGCCAGCGTATGTTCACGTTCGCCTATACCCAAAGGCATTGAGACGGTAAGCGTTGCCATGTTTTCTTTTTGCACTTGTGAACGGTCGCCGTTACGCCACCAGGTGTCCTGTCGGCTGAATGACATACCTAACGTCATTCGTCCAAAGGTGGTGTTATACCCAGCCTGCAACTGAGTGCTGCTGCCACGGTCACTGTAGTAATCCATCATTGATCCCGACAGCCATAGGTTTCCGTAGTTGCTCAACGTTTGGTTCACAGTAACGGTAAACTGGTTTTTTTGACGCAGCGTATCCGAGCGCCATTGCGTATTGCTTCCGCTGACGCTTCGCTCACCCAGAACGTCACCGTAGTCACGATACCCTTCTGTGGAATAGCGATAACCAGCCAGCGCGACGTGAGTTCCTGTCGGGGTGAACGTTTTGCTCCAGTTGGTTTGCAGCCGCCAGCCACTCATGGTTTGAGAAGCAATCCGGGCCCGCGAACCGGTAACATCGACACCAAAAGCGCCCATCGACGTTGCCAGAACGCCTCCCATCAGCAGTGCCTGATAGTCGTCGCCGATCCGCAAAGCGCCATTAGCGGTCAGGAGATTCGTCATCCCGCGCTCCAGCGTGAAATCGGTAAACAGACCATCGGCCGCGCTGTAATCCCGGGTCTTACCTGCCACCAAACCGTAGCGCCAGACGCCGGGACGCAGTGATAAAGGTACGCTGGCATATGGCACGGTATAGCTACTCTTTTTGTTATCGGCGCCGGTGATTTCAACTTGTAAATCACCGTCCCAGGCTGTATTCGGCAAATCATCGAGTACAAAAGGGCCTTGTGGTACGCTGGTTTCGTAAAGCGTTCGACCATTCTGCTTAACCACAACGCGTGAAGGTGTAGATGCCGTACCACGAATTTCTGGGGCGTAGCCGCGTCGCGACTGTGGCCACATTCGTTGATCGGTTTCCAGTTTGACACCTGTAAACGCCATGCTGCCAAGCAGATTTCCCGAGGTGTAGCTTTCGCCTACCGTCAGTAAACTTTCCAGAGATGCGACAGGGTGTTGAAGCCAGGTTTGCAGCGCATCCCAACGTTGGCTTTCTCGATCGCCATCGCGCCGCCAGTTGGCAGACGACTGTTGGCGAAATTGCCAACTCCCCATGTTGAAGCCGCTGCTCAGTCCCAGCCAACCATAATCACTTTGCTGACCGTTATTTTTATTGTGATAGGCGTGCAGATTGTAGTTACTGAACAACACGCTCTCGCCGCTTTGCCACTGCGACGGCGGTACATAATCCATGGGGGTACGTTTTAATGCCGCCTGAGGAACGCTGAGATTCAGACGCAATAAGCTCTGGTCAAAATCCCAGCGTCCACCGCTGATCCGAGCTTCAGGGGCGAAGCAATCCTGCGCTTGTTCCGACGCTGCTGTTACGCCCTGTTCATCCCAGAATTTCGCCGGAAGACAGGGTTCGGTACGCCCTGCTGTATTCTGGCGAAACAACACATCATCCCTCCCTACATACCGTCCATTGAGCCAGATATCCACGCTATAACGTCCCGCGACCACCGCATCCGGATCGTTGAGCATTGCCAGGCTTTTTTCGTAACCACTCCCAAGCAACAATGTTTCGTCAAAGGTGTAATTGCTGGCAAAAACAGGCATCGCAGCTGGCAAAAAAAGCCACCACCAGCGTGGATTAGTTTCGGACATTGTCCTGTTTCTCCAATGCCACGCGCCCGCTTAATGAGGCTCCCTGATCGTTAATCCAGCGCATTTGCGCGTCATTCACTTGCGAAATTTTTGCAGGCCACGACATTGTCGCCCACGGTGCGATCGTTTCGCTCTGAATGCGCTGTTTTTTTCCCGCACCGCTGACGTCAAGTGACGAGAGCGCAAGATAGAAACCACTGTTATTGCGTAAATGCAGCTTGCCATTCTGCAGCCAGACCCGGCTGGTGTTCGCCATCTCCAGCGGCGAACCCACCAGCCCTTTGGGTCTTACCAATACTTTTACGCGACTACGTACCAGCACCAGAAGCTGGTTATCGTTTTGCGCATCCTTATTTATGGGCGGGATCTGAATGAAGTTAAACCACCATAGCGATTCCCTGTCCTGTGCAACGGGTTTGCCGATGTAACGCAGCCGCACAGTTTGCCCCGCATGGGCCGCCATCCGAAAGACCGGTGGCGTAGTGACAAAAGGAGCGGCCGCAGTTTGTGGTACTGATTGTGCATCGCCATCATCAAGCCAAACCTGAACGACACCAGGGACGTCGCCGCGATTAGTTAATTGCACACTGACTTCCCGGCTGTCTGCCGGATAGATTATCCGGTTGCCGGTCATCACTATGCTTGCCTGCACGCAGAAGCACATCATCATTCCAACTAAACCAATAGCCAATCCTTTCATCACGCAGACCTCGCTTACAAATAGGAAATGGCGTATTGCACAGTGCCGACAACTGTCCCGGCGGTTGCTCCACCGTTCGGGCTAAAATACTGCACGGCAAAGTCGTGCTCACCGGACGTATTTCCGGCCGCAACGGTGATTCCTGCAACTGGAGTTCCAATACGCAAATCAATCGGCGTAGTGCCCGCGCTATCGGTCAGCAGTTGTAATTCAACATTTTGCGCTGTACCCGTATTAGCCAGGTTTCCACGCTCGGTCATATTATTTGCAACGAAGACGGTTTTAATATCCAACGCATTAGAATCAACAGTACAACCAGTAACGCCGAGGGTGAATGTTGTCAGACCTGCTGAAGATGCTGCCGCCGCGAGATCGCTTTTCGCAACCGACGGCAGTAATACTACCGGCCGTGCATTTACACCGTTAACCGTGACCTCGCAAGTTTGTTCGGTCACTTCGCCTTTAAAGGTGATGGTATTTGCTGAATCAGCATACGCGATCTGCGCAAACAATAACGCAAGGCCACCAGCTGCAAATATATAACTGGCATGAGGGATATTGGTTTTCATATTGTCTATCCTTAATTAATAGATACACTGGTATCGTAATAAAATAATGCAATAACCCTTCTCCGCTTAGCGTGGAGTATTTATTCAGGGATGCAGCGACATCAGTAATGTCTTATGGCACCGTAGGAGTAACCCTACGATGATTGTTAGTTTAAGAATAATCCCAAAAATTAAAACCTTTGTTTTCTCAAATCATATTAGGTCGGTCTTAAATAAGATCTAAATCTCGATGCTTTCTATGTAAATCATTGTTTATATTAAATTTTATCTACAGGTGTAATTTCCCTAAGAAAAATTTTCTTAACCCGAATTAAACACGATAAAGACCATATTCATCACAGGTTAATGCAACCATAGCCAACCTTTTGACCGTTTAGTCTTAAAGTTAACCTTCGTTATTACCCGTGTTCGTACTGGTGTTAACATAACTTGCCCGGGTTAATTCAACCTGGCAAAGTAGCACATAATTTTAAGATGAGAGGAATGTTTAACCGAGATAACGTTATATTTTCCTGATAAATTGAAGCGTCAATGCAGTCTACTCAGCGTTGTCTTCGGTGTAAAAATAAATTGCCACCCCCTAATGTAAAGAAATGAAAATACAATCTTATTCATAGAAAAGTATGAGTGAAGTCGGCAAAGGAAAAACCATAGTTATGATCATCACAGAAATGTAATGTGAGAAAAAAACAACACATCTAACCCTTACTACGCTCAAACTTGCGACGCAGCAGACCTTGAATATGCCTGATAATTCAAGAGAACAAGTGTGTCTCTTGCACACAAATAGCAAACTTTTAAACCTGCGAATACATTATTTCGCGATGTGAATATCCACGAAGATGACGCTAAATACGTCATTGATAATCTGAGCATTTTATTAAATGGAGTTGTACAAGCAATAACAATCAAGCACTAAATACGACTCATTCTCACATGTTTTTTTATAAACATGAGAACGAATGATGATAGCTAATACAAGTAAAGATAGGGGTAATGACTTATGGCCTCACAATATGACTTTACTGTCACCCTGCACGATCTTGCTTTTATTCTTAAGCAGATCAAAATATCCGAAGCGGCAACTAACCCAGACGGGAGCGTTAATGCTGAAATGCTTCGGGAATTAGTCTCCAGCCCACTCTTGCCCTATGGACTTCGCACGGTAGATGGCTCATGGAATAACCTTTTACCAGGTCAGGAGTTATACGGTTCTGCCGATCAGACTATGCCGAGATTAACCGCATTAAACTGGCAGGATGCGGATCAAATGACCAGTTATATCCAAATTGGTGGCACTGTTATTGATGCCGACCCACGAATAATTAGCAATTTAATTTCAGACCAGACGGCCTCAAACCCGGCCGCGCTGGAGGCTTTTAACGCATTAAAAGATGCGCCCGGCGGCGGGACTGTTACTGGGGATGGCAGCTTATCCATTCCCAATCAGTCTCCCGATATCGGTCTCTCCCCTGCTTTTAACGGCTGGATGACCTTCTTTGGCCAGTTTTTCGACCATGGTCTGGATCTGATTCCGAAAGGAGGCAACGGTATCGTTTTCATTCCGCTCCAGCCCGATGACCCTTTATATGTTGAAGGGTCGTCGACAAACTTTATGCTATTAACCCGGGCAACGGTGGATGAAAATCGAGAGACAGTAAACCTGACGACCCCCTTCATCGACCAAAACCAAACCTACACCTCCCATCCTTCACATCAAATTTTCATCCGCGAATACGTCATTATTGATGGGAAACCTGAGCCTACCGGGAATTTATTGGGTGGTGCGAACGGTGGACTGGCGACCTGGGCCGACGTTAAAAACCAGGCTGAAACCCTGCTTGGCATTAAACTTACCGATCAGGACGTGTTTAATGTTCCCCTGCTGGCAACGGATCGCTACGGTAATTTGATTTTAAGTGAAAACGGAAAGGTACAGATTGTTACCACCGGGGGGCTGGTTGAAGCCAACGGAGGCCTGTTACCCGCGGAGACGTTCCGCACCGGTCATGCGTTTCTGGATGACATTGCTCATACTGCCGTGCCAAAAGCTGGTCTGCTGGCAGATGATGACAGCGCCATCGGCGGAGAAGGACCGCAACCGGCAGGAACCTATGATAACGAACTGCTCGATCGCCACTTTATCACCGGTGACGGGCGCGGGAACGAAAATATAGGTTTAACTGCGGTGCACGCCGTTTTTCACAGCGAGCATAACCGCCTGGTTGAGCAGTATAAAACCACTCTGCTGGAAACCGGCGATATCGACCTCATTAATCAGTGGTTGATGCCCAACCACCAAATCACGGAATTACCTGCCGATACCAATACTCTGGTATGGAACGGTGAGTACTTATTCCAGGCAGGCCGCTTCTCCACGGAAATGCAATATCAGCACCTCGTATTCGAGGAGTTTGCCCGTACCGTACAACCTGCCGTCGATCCGTTTGTCTTCTCCAACACGGCGGATATTAACCCGCTGATCTTTGCAGAGTTTGCGCATGTTGTTTACCGTTTTGGGCATTCAATGCTGACAGAAACCGTGGCGCGTACCGACATTGATATGCAAAGCGGTGATATTGACCTGATTTCAGCATTCCTGAATCCGGTAGCATTTAATCAAATCAACGGGGCCACCGTCACGGACGATCAGGCTATCGGCGCTATAGTGCGTGGTATGACGCGTCAGGTGGGTAACGAAATTGATGAATTTATTACCGATGCTTTGCGTAATAATCTCATCGGCCTGCCCCTCGATTTAGGCGCGCTTAATATAGCCCGTGGCCGTGACACCGCAATGCCGACGCTGAACCAGGCCCGCGAGCAGTTTTTTGCTTTAAGCGGCGATAGCCAACTAAAGCCTTATACCAGTTGGGCTGACTTCACTACCTACCTGAAAAATCCCGCTTCAATCATTAACTTTATGGCCGCCTATGGCCAGCACGAACTGATCCTTAACGCTACCAGCCTTGAAGGTAAGCGCGCAGCGGTTAACTTCCTGTTATTTGGTGATGCAAACAATTCCCCGCCTGCGGATGCGATGGATTTCTTTAACAGTACCGGAGCGTGGGCAACCAAAGAGACCGGTCTGAATATGGTCGATTTTTGGATTGGCGGGCTGGCTGAGCGCAAAAATGAATTTGGCGGCATGCTCGGCTCAACCTTCAACTTCGTCTTTGAAACACAAATGGAAATGCTTCAGGACGGTGATCGCTTCTACTATCTGAGCCGCGTTCAGGGGCTGAACTTACTCAATGAACTGGAGGCCAACTCGTTTTCCGCGCTGGTAATGCGTAACAGCGATCTTGGTGATGAGGGTTCCTCCCACCTGCCCGCTAATCTGTTCCAGACACCGGACCATATTTTTGAAGTGAACCGCGTGCTGCAAACGGAAATCGACCCGAAATGGGGTAATCCGCTGAAAGATCTGCTCTCGCCGTTGTTGGTGCGTCGCGACCCAGGGGCGGATGTTGACGGCGATAGTTTTGCCGATGGTGGGTATCTGAAATATACCGGCGATGGGCATGTGGTGCTTGGTGGGACGGCAGGCAACGATACGTTAATCGGCGGTAAAGGGATCGACAGCCTGTGGGGCGATGGCGGAGATGACCGACTGGACGGCGGTGACGAAGCAGATGTGGTCCACGGCGGTGACGGTGATGACATTATTACCGATACCGGAACGCCTGTTGGTGATGCGGACTTCCTGCATGGCGATGCCGGACATGACGTTATCTTTTCCGGTAACGGAAACGATCTGGTCTTTGGTGGCAGCGGCAGCGACTTCGTGGTGGTCGGCGAAGATGCGCAGGAGGTCTTCTCGGGTCAGGATAACGACTTTGCGCTTGGCGGCTCGGGTGGTGATTTCCTGATGGGCAACGAAGGCGATGACTGGCTGGAAGGCGGCGACGGGTTTGACACGCTGGCGGGTGACAACTCTGAGTTGTTCTTCAACAGTACCATTATCGGTCACGATGTCCTCAACGGTCAGGGTAACGACACCGACTACGATGGCGAAGCCGGTGACGACATCATGGTTCAGGGCGCGGGGATCCAGCGCAATAATGGCATGGCCGGTTTCGACTGGGCTATCCATAAAGGCGACCCAAATGGCGCTAACTCTGACCTTGGGATCCCTATTTTCGTCAACCAGCAGGAGTTTATTCTACGCGACCGTTTTGATCTTGTTGAAGGGCTGTCGGGCTGGAAACACGACGATATCCTGACCGGAACAGAACAGCCGATAGGTACTGCGCCTGTTCAGGGCGTTCCCCTCTCTAACAACCTGACCCAGGAAGGTGCGGACCGGATCAACGGTCTACAGGCTATTCTCGGCGTAGAGCGTTCTACAAATCCGGACGCGGTGCTACTGAACCCTGATGATGGTAGCGATATTTTACTCGGTGGTGGTGGTAGCGACCGCATCATGGGTAAAGCTGGTAACGATATCATTGATGGTGATGCGTGGCTCAACGTTCGTATTGCCGTTACGGGTATGGCGGGACTCACCAGCGCCGAAGGTATGGCCGAACTGAAATCGTACATGCTGGCCGGCACGCTGAAACCGAATCAACTGTCGATTGTGCGCGAAATTCTGCATGAAGGTAACGGCACGGAAACTGACGTCGCGGTGTACCGTGATGTCAGCAGCAACTATGTCTTTACCCGTATGGCGGACGGTAGCCTGCGCGTCGATCACGCTACGCCGGATGCCACGCTGAACCTGAATGATGGCATCGCTCGTCTGTTGAACATCGAAAAACTGGAGTTTGGCGATGGGAAGCAGCTGTGGGTGACGGGGCAACAAGCAACGGGCGATCTGACCATCAGCAATCCTAACCCTTCGGTGGGTGACCTGCTGCGCGTCAACGTGGCGAACTTGCTGGATGGTAACGGGCTGGCGGCGGATGTGGCCATCACTATGACCTGGCAGGCATTCGTCAACGGCCAATGGCGAGATCAGGCAACAGGCGTTGAGTTCAGAGTGCCTGGCGCTATTCAGGGCGCACCGTTGCGTGTGGTCGCCAGTTTTAACGACCGCATGGGTGACGCTGAAACCCTGGTGTCGGCACAAACTCAGGCAATCCTCCCGCGCAATCAGGCCACGACCGGTGTGCCAGTAATTAACGACCTCACCCCAACTGAAAGCCTGACGCTGACAGCGGTGGTTTCAGGCATTTCTGACGCTGATGGTCTGAGCGGCGGTAATTTCACTTATCAATGGAGAATGAGTTCGCCAACCGGATTCGTCAACATTAACGGTGCGACATCCGCTACCTATACGCCGGGCCAGGCTATGGTCGGCAGAACGTTGCAGGTGGTCGTTACCGTCGTCGACGATGAAGGCAACCCCCCTGTTGTCCTGACGTCGACCACCACCCAGCCTGTGGGCGATCTGATTGTTGGTACCAACGGGGCTAACACCCTCGTCGGTACTGCCTGGAGCGATATCCTGCGCGGTGAAGGCGGTAATGACACCTTACTTGGCGGTGCAGGTGACGATCTGCTCATCGGCGGTGCTGGAAACGACAGCCTCTCTGGTCAGGCGGGACAAGATATTCTGCAAGGTGATGCCGGTAACGACACGCTTGATGGCGGGCTTGGTGCCGACAGTATGACCGGCGGCGCGGGCGATGATACCTACATCGTTGATGATTTCGGTGATGTGGTTATCGAAGGTGTGAATAGCGGTACGGACGTTGTCCGAACCAGCCTCAGCAGCTACGACCTCACCGATAACGTGGAAGAACTGGTATTTACCGGCAACGGCAGTTTTATCGGTACCGGTAATGCCATTGCAAATACCATTACGGGCGGTTCTGGTAACGACTATCTGTTTGGTATGGGCGGTAACGACCAGTTGTTTGGTGGTATCGGGAATGACTTCCTCGATGGCGGAGATGGCGTTGATAACCTGCAAGGTGGTGTTGGCAACGACGTCATGATTGGCGGTGCGGGCGCGGATACCCTCTCCGGCGGTAGTGGGGACGATATTCTCAATGGTCAGGAAGGTAACGACATTCTGGACGGTGGTACCGGGAGCGACATCTTCGCCTTTGGGGCCAACTTTGGGCAGGACCGAATTACCGGTTTTGACAGTAACCCCAACGGCGGGCAGGACTTCCTTGATCTCGTCTTGTTAGGTATCAACGCGGGTAATTTTGCCAGCAGCGTGTCTATCACCGGAAACAATGGCAACACCATTGTGACTATCGGTACAGACACCATCACATTGGTGGGCGTCAATTCGACCACCGTGAATATTGGTGACTTTTATCTGGAAATGCCCACTACCCTTGCCAGCAATAATGGCAATAGTTCATTGATCGTATAAGGAGAAGACTATGTCGCGCCAGCATACGCCAACAGAACTGAATGATGCATTAAAGGGAACGAAACCCACTTTTCTGATGCTGCTGTTTTTTAGTTGTGTGATTAATATGCTTATGCTGGCGCCGGCAATTTATATGCTACAGGTTTACGATCGTGTGCTGGTCAGTAAAAATACCACCACGCTGTTAATGTTAACCTTATTGATTGTCGGCTTGTATATCGTTATTGCCATGATTGAATCTGCCCGCGCGCAGGTTATGGTCAGGCTTGGCAACAGGCTGGATATAAAGCTAAGTCAGCTGGTCTTTAACGCAGCCTTTAAAAGAAAGATGGTTACCGGTGATAACAACCCGGCGCAATCTTTAGCCGAACTGGATCAGATCCGTCAGTTTCTTTCCGGGAATAGTCTGTTCGCCTTACTGGATATTCCCTGGACGCCGATATATCTGTTCATCGCCTTTTTGGTCCATCCCCTGCTGGGATATCTTTCTCTCGGCGGAATAACGTTATTATTTATTCTGACGCTGGTATCTGAAATCTCTACCAAGCGCCCGATTCAGCAAGCGCACGCCTTAACCATTAACAATGCCAGTAAACTGAATAAACAGCTGCAAAACGCCGATGCCATTGAAGCGATGGGGATGCTTTCGACCCTGAAGTCCAACTGGCAGGAGCAACATAACAAAGTGCTGGCGCTACAAACACAGATTGCCGACAAAACGGCCGGGTTAAGCAGTCTCAGCCGCTTTGTGCGGGTATTGCTGCAGTCGATTGCGCTGGGCGCCGGGGCTTTACTGGTGATCGGCGGCCATATTACCCCGGGCTTGATGATTGCCGCCTCGATCATTCTTGGCCGCGTCCTCAACCCGGTAGAACAAGTCATTGGCAGCTGGAAGCAGTTCGTGCAGTTTCGTAGCGCGTGGCATCAGCTCTCAACCTTGCTGAAGGAGTATCCGGCGCCGAAAGAGGTACTGACCCTGCCGCGTCCGAATGGCAACATCAGCGTCGAAAGCGTCTTCGCTGCAGCCCCCGGCCAGCCTTCCCCGCTACTGCGTAATATCTCATTCCAGCTGGAGCAAGGTGAAGTGCTGGGGATTATCGGCCCTTCAGCCTCAGGAAAAACCTCGCTGGCAAAGGTTCTGGTTGGTGTCTGGAAACCGTTATCAGGGAAAGTCAGATTAGATGGCGCAGATATATGCCAGTGGGATAAAGCGCTGCTGGGCCCGTCTATTGGCTATCTGCCGCAGGATGTGGAACTGTTTGACGGTACCATCGCACAAAACATTGCCCGCTTCGCGCAGAATGACAGTGAGCTTATCGTCGCCGCCGCATTACTGGCAGGCGTTCATGAGATGATCCTGCGCTTGCCGCAAGGTTATGACACTCTGCTGGGCGCAGGTGGATACCAGCTCTCCGGTGGGCAGCGACAGCGCATCGGGCTGGCGCGCGCCGTGTATAACAATCCTGCGTTTATCGTGCTTGATGAACCGAATGCCAATCTTGACGACGCGGGCGAATTTGCACTCGTTAAAGCCATCAATGCCCTGCGTACCCAGGGACAAACCACAGTCATTATCTCACACCGCCCGACGCTGCTCGGCGTGGTCAATAAGGTTTTGCTGCTTAACGATGGCGTTATACAGGAGTTTGGTACCCGCGATCAGGTTTTTGCCCATTTGCGTCAGGCCAACGTACTGAAACCGGTGGCTACGCCTTCTCCATCCACGACTGAACAGCAACGTGAGGCTTGATGATGAAAAAGAACCCCCACAACACGGCCTCTGCTGGCGTAGATACCAATATCTGGTCGCCGATTATCCGGGGCGTGATCGTCATTGTGCTTGGTGTCGGTAGTTTTATCCTCTGGGCAGTGCAAGCTCCGTTAGATGCGGGCGTGGTCGCCGATGGTACGGTAACCGTATCGAGTAACCGCAAAACCATTCAGCATCTGAGCGGCGGTCGGGTAACCGATATCTTTATCAAAGAAGGCGACTTCGTGAAGAAAAATCAGGTCCTCGTCCGGTTGGATAAAATGCAGCTTGAAATGCGTTTCAGCGCGTTGAATGCCCAGTATATTTCTGCAAAAAGTATCGAAGATCGTCTGTTAGCAGAACGCGATGACCTGGATGTGATCCGCTTTAATACTACGCTGACGCAGCAATTCTCTGGCAATAAACGGCTATCAGAAGTCAGAAATCTGCAGGCTAAACTTTTCGATACCCGTCGCAAAACGATTCAGGATGAACTGTCGATGATTCAGGAGACGCTTGATGGTCTGGTTGGACAGACGGATAATCTCAATAAAATAAAAGGCTATCGCGACCACCAGTTTTCTCTGATTAACCGGGAGTTAGGGGCTATTCGGGCGCTGAGCGAAAAAAACTATTACCCCAAAGCACAATTACTGGTGCTGGAGCGCGAGGCAGCAGAAATATCTGGCAGCGTTTCAGAAGATATTCTTAACATTGCCAAACTGAAATCGCAGCAGAACGAATTAAAAATTAAAGCCTACCAGGTGCGTCATCAATATTTACGTGAAGTTGAGTCTGAACTGACGGAAAACCAAAAAGAAGTGGCAATGCTGGAGGATGAATTGGTATCAACGCGTCATGAGCTGGATAACACCGAGATCCGCTCACCGATTAACGGTATTGTGCTGGATGTTAAAGTCAGTACCGTGGGCGGCGTCATTCAGCCTGGAGAACATTTGATGGATATCGTCGCCGCCGGACAACCGATGCAAATTGATGCCAAAATACCCGTACATGCCATTGATAAACTGGTCCCCGGTTTAACCGTTGATGTGCTGTTCCCTGCCCTTAACCATGCGCTGTTACCTTCGGTTCCGGCCCAGGTTCTGACTATCTCTGCGGACCGCTTAATTGATGAAGCCACTCAGCAGCCTTACTACCTTGCGGAAGTACAGGTTTCAGCAGAGGGCGCGCGTTTGCTGGGCGATTACAAAATTAAAGCGGGAATGCCCGCCAGCGTGACGATCAAGACCGGTGAACGAACCCTGATGAGCTACCTGTTTAAACCGTTGATTGCCCGTCTGGAACTGGCTTTTAAAGAGTATTGATCCATCCATTGCCGGTATGACGTACGGCTTGTCGCGCCATACCGCTTTCTGCCGTTGCTGGCAGCTTTGCTTTCTTGTAACCTTCTTCCCGTCTCACTACTGACAAAATCTGGAACCACTGAACTGGACTTCATATGAATGCTCATAATTCTAAAGACCCTTTACATGGCGTGACGCTAGAAATGCAGGTCAATGCCCTGGTTGAACGTTATGGTTGGGCTGAGCTGGCGCAACGCATTAATATCAACTGCTTTAAAAATGAACCGAGCGTTAAATCCAGTTTGAAGTTTCTGCGCCGTACGCCGTGGGCACGGGCAGAAGTAGAAGCACTGTACCTGGACTCTCTACATGACCAGGCCTCAAATAACACTCCCGAACCGGCCTTCGATCCCTGGGCTAACAGCCGCAATAAGAAGAAATAAGAGCAAAATCAGATGGCAGCATCCGGTTTCTTTTCAGGAAATTATCAGAAAAAACTGGCGAAGATTCTCGCCCGTTCTCGAGCCAGACTACCGCTGACCAACATGAAATGGTTTGCTGTACTTGTGGGCAGTATGTTGTTACTTGGCAGCTGTTCTTCACAACCGCCCAGCCCCAAAACCACTCCGCAACCTCCGGTGAGCAAACCTCAGCAGAGCAAGGAGCCAGTGCGTGGGATCTGGCTGGCGACGGTTTCACGTCTTGACTGGCCGCCGATCTCATCTGTAAACATCAGTTCACCTGCTGTACGCATCAGCCTGCAGCAAAAAGCGCTGACGGATAAGCTGGACAACCTGAAACGACTTGGTATTAACACCGTTTTTTTCCAGGTGAAACCTGATGCCACCGCGTTGTGGCAGTCTAAAATCTTGCCATGGTCAGATACCCTGACCGGTAGGATTGGTCAGGATCCGGGTTACGATCCGCTGCAGTTTATGCTCGATGAAGCGCATAAGCGCGGCATGAAAGTTCATGCCTGGCTTAACCCCTATCGCGTGTCTGTAAACACCAAACCTTCGACGGTCACTGAATTAAACAGTACGCTGTCACAAACACCGTCCAGCGTATACGTCCTGCATCGGGACTGGATCCGCACCGCGGGCGAGCGTTTTGTGTTAGACCCCGGTATTCCCGAAGTGCGTGACTGGATAACCAGCATCGTGGCGGAAGTGGTTGAGAATTACCCGGTTGACGGTGTGCAGTTTGATGATTACTTCTATACCGAGTCTCCCGGCTCTGCGCTCAATGACAGCCAGACGTTCAGAAGATACGGCCAGGGATTCGCTTCCAAAGCTGACTGGCGCCGAGATAACACGCAACGGCTGATTGCCCAGGTATCACGGACTATCAAGAAACTCAAGCCTGAGGTTGAATTCGGTGTCAGCCCTGCGGGCGTATGGCGCAACCGTTCGCACGATCCAGCGGGCTCCGACACGCGCGGTGCGGCAGCGTATGATGAGTCTTATGCCGACACCCGCCGTTGGGTGCAACAAGGCTTGCTGGATTACATCGCACCGCAACTCTACTGGCCTTTTGCCCGCGACGCAGCGCGCTACGATGTACTGGCAAAATGGTGGGCAGATGTAGTGAAATCAACCAACACTCGCCTCTACATTGGTGTAGCGCTGTATAAAGTCGGTGAACCATCGAGAAAAGAGCCAGACTGGACGGTCAAAGGCGGTGTGCCGGAACTGAAAAAGCAGCTCGATTTAAACGAGACCGAACCGTACATTAACGGCACGATCCTGTTTCGCGAAGATTACCTTAATCAACCGCAAACGCAGGAAGCTGTGACCTATATTCGCAATCGTTGGGGACGTTAATGGTTGTTCTGAGCGGGAAGCCTGAGCCAGACGCTCACGTAGCGGGTAAATTTCCCCACAAAAATTCCGGCGAACATGCCGCCAGTAATGATAGCCAGGGCGCTCATTGCGGGTTGACGTAAAACGTCGGGGGAAATGGCGTTAAGTACGCCAAGTACGTACTTAACGCCGAATGCCATCAGCATAAATGGCAATGCGGAATAATCTGCCGGACGGTGAATACTCCGTGGTGCGCTACTGCGGCTCAAACGACCGGGGTTAATTAATATGTAGCCAATGATTGCGCCGCTGAGGATACCTATCGCCCACTGAATATACGTAATGAGGGTCGGGTCGCGATAAGTGATTAAATCGTAGATATCCCAGACTAAAAAAATAGCGGGGATCAGCGCCAGCTTTTCCAGCGTGACAGTGGCAGGTGTTCTGGCTTTAATCCCTCGATACAGTAGAAAGGCAAACAGCAGATACACCCAAACTGGCGTGTTTTTCAGCATATTCACGACAAATTCAGCCATAACGTTGCCTCGCTCAGATTTAATTCTTCGCTAAGTGTAGCGGCTGTCTCTGGATCACAGGGACATTAACCTGCGGACATTTTCATTAATCTGTTTCTGTATCGTATTCAGCGTAGTTTGTGTTATCTGATCGGCGTATTTGTCTTTGGCTGTAACGCTTAGCGCTGTTGCATGGTGGCAGATCTTGTCGATTATAGCGTTCACATGCTCAGCTGATAGCTCAGCTTCCTGTACGCCAAGCTGCTGCAGGTGCTTTCTTTCGATATCCAGCGCTTCTCCCAGCACGTCCATTTGGTGATACCCGCCGGGTCCTTCGCACCAGGTCACGTCGTAAGCCGGAGCCAAAGTCCAGTTTCCTGCGGCTGACATTAAATAGGCAAAGTTTTTGGGATGGTCATCGCGGTTGTTAAATGCCACGTTGAAAACCACGCGTTCGAACGCTTTCGCTTTTTCTCTGACATCATTGGTACAAATCTGTGTGGCGCGCAGAAAATCCCGGTAATCTAAAGCACCGGGTATCTGGTAATTTGCACCGGTAAATGCCGCCAGGCTCTGCATAGGAATACGGACCGACTGGTCACGGTCGAAACGGCGGGTAGCAAATGCCGCCTGCCCGTCAGGCAGATTAAAATACGCGGTATCAGGCGTAGTGATCCCACATTGCCGCAAACATTCAGCATACACCGCTTCGATTGCACATACCTCAGCATGCTCATGCCTGGCAGGAAATTTAATCAACCAGCTTTCGCTCCCCGGGAGAGGCGCAGTGGTGAACTTTGACGTGACACTGTCACGATAAAGTAACGCTTTTGGCCTGGCCCCTTGCGGTGAACCGCCCATCTGGAGCAGTTTTTGCAAGAATTCCCCGCCTTCGCCGCTCAGGACTTCCTGAACCTCAGATGCCAGTTGTTCGAGAGGAACATCCTCTTTTGAAAGTGTCTCGGCATCTGACTGAACGGGCCGGAACGTCATGGCGCCCATTGCGTTATTGCCGACCCAGGTTAATCTCTCCAGAGGTCCTATGCGCGCTGCGTTGAGTCCACGGCGTTTAAATAAACGATCCATCAACAGCATACCCCAACCATCAGGTAGCGAATCGTACACGGGTCCTGGTAATCCCAACTGATGAGCCGGGAAATCCCTGCGTAAACGAGGACCGTTCAGCGGTAACCTTAACCGGGACAGCTCCAGCCCCTTACGTATAGCGTCTTCACTGTATTCAAAGGCGATCAACGGGCGTCCGGTCAGGGCTGAGGAAGACACCAGTTTTCCCCACAACCATTTTTCACCCCAGCCTTCATAAAAGACATCGACTTGCTCAGGCATCAGTATTTTTCCTTTTCACCCGCTGGCGCGCCGCGCTCTTCTCGTAACGCAAAATATCATCCAGACTGTCGATCCTGGGTTTGAATAAGCCCTCCAGCGCGTCACCATAGCCTAACACCATCGCGACTTTGACCAGATTCTCAAATCCTACATTTTTACCGGCCTCCAGATTCGAAACGGTATTCACACCGACACCTGAACGCGCGGCAACATCTGCCTGCGTCATTTGCTGCGCGAGCCGTTCCTTACGCAATCTGTCGCAAAGTAGTTTGACGATATCGGCTGCTGTATTGAGCATTAAATCCATAATATTGGCTCTTATTGGAATAAAAACGACTTTACACCCAATATTATAGAGTTAAGCGGAGAATGATTCAAAGTTTTGTAAGACACAATAAAGAGGAGTTAAATCAATAAATCGTGCTTAAGCACCATTATACTGGAATTATCCGGGCACAAGATCTGTACCCGGATAGGATGTGGTTAACAGGCAACGGAAGGCTCAGGTAATCTGAAAGAAGAGACCAGCAATGCCAGCTGTTCCGCCTCCTCTTTCAGCGCCTGCGTCCGTGCTGCGGCATCATCAATTAACGAGGCATTCTGCTGAACGGTGCTGTCCATTTCGGTAACTGCGAGCGTAACTTCGGAAACACCTTTACGCTGTTCTTCACCCGCAACGCGTATTTCCCCCATCAACTGGCGTACCTGACGCACATTGCTGACCAGTTCTCCCAGACGTTCGCCGGCAGTGTGAATTTGCTGACTTCCGCTACCAACATGAGAAACGGATTCATCAATCAACGCTTTAATTTCCTGGGCGGCGGTGGCACTGCGCTGAGCCAGCGTGCGCACTTCGGACGCCACGACGGCAAACCCTCTGCCAGCATCACCCGCTCTGGCGGCTTCAACCGCGGCATTCAGGGCGAGAATATTGGTCTGGAACGCAATGCTGTCGATGACCGCGACAATTTCCACCATTCTGCCGGATGAGGCGCTGACGTTATCCATCGTAGAGATGACGCCCTGCATCACATCACCGCAACGGTTGGCCGTTTGCGCTGTGTTATCGGATAGCTCATCCGCCAATTGTGTATTACTGGCGTTTTGATGAACGGTCGCATTTAACTGCTCCATAGCCGCTGAGCTCTCTTCCAGCGCAGCGGCCTGCTGCGTTACGCGAGATGAAAGCTCCATATTACTGTCAGCCAGGCTAACGGCGTTATTCGCCACCACTGTGCTACTGCTTCTGACGGTAATCAGGATGGCCGAGATTTTATCGACGAACAGGTTAAACGCCTCGGCGATAGCCGAAATCTCATCTTTGCCGCGAACATCCAGACGACGGGTAAGATCGCCTTCTCCCTGCGCGATGTCATCAAGAGCCTGACGGGTATCATCGAGACGTGAAATTAGTCGACGAACCACCAGCCATGATCCCACCAGCAACAGCGTCATGATAGGGATCAATACCTCCAGAACGTCCTGCATCATCACTTTGGCAAGACCGACAATACGTGATTCTGGTGTCACAAGCCCTACGACCCAGCCGGTATCTGGCATCGGGAACAGCATGACCTGTGACGCTGTATTCAGGACGAGATCATTTTCCAGCGTTATGGTCTTCACCCCATCTGTCGGGCGCAAAGATTTCAGACCATTTTGCACCGGGATAAGCCACTGCGCGCTTTGCGCCAGATCGTTAATGGTTTTATGTTTGGCCAGGTCGGCCTGCGGGAAATAGAGAATTTGTCCCTGCTTGTCTACCACAAACGCGTAACCGCCAGTACTGTTGCCCTGCTGCTGCATGAAAGTTGCGACGTTATCCAGACGGATATCGGTGGTAGCGACACCGGCAAACTTGCCCGCCTGCTGATAAGGCACGCTGCATGTCACCATGTTGACGCCTGAACTGGCATCCTGGTAAACATCAGACCATAGGCAGTTGTTTTGTGATTGCCCTTTGGCGTGCTGATACCAGCTTTCATTGTGGTATCCGCTTGATCCTTCGACGTTATAATCGTTGGAATAGACAAGCTTCCCTTCGGCATTACGCGCCCAGAAAAAGCTTCTTTTCTCCACACCTGCGGTGAAGGCGTCTGGTTCTGGCCAGATGCCGCCGCCGGTAATAATCGAGTCTTTACCTTCACCAATCAGATGCGGAACGACGCTTTGATACAGAGATTCATCGTTAGGCAACACTTCAGCCAGTCGCGACAGGCTGACAGTCTCACCTTCAATTCGGGACAATACGGTACTCAACTGACGGGTTAAACCTTGCCCTGTTTCTTCGATCAGGGCGGTGTTGATTTCAACGACGCGCGGCTGACCACGCCAGAGCATAATCACCACGATAACAATAGTCGTTACTGCAAGCAGCAGAATGCCGCCGATGGTTAAACGCGTTGAAATACGAGTAGGATACCAGGCCATACAAACTCCTTCTGCAAAAGGCTAACTTTTATCCAGTATCGGCACAGGCGTTTATATCTTTATAAAGTTTTCTTAAGTATTGCAAAACAAATAAGTGACAACGTCACAAATAACAAAACCCAGCACTTTGGCTGGGTTTTAATAACGGCTTAATTTTATTTAGATAATTCTTTTTTGATTTCGTCTTTTATTTTACTTAATTCTCTCTGCGGATGTTTCTTACAAAGTTCAACGGTCAGAGGAACTGCAGCCGTAACGGTTTCGTTATAGTCTACGTAATCGCCACCTTTGAAGTCTTCGTCTTCATTGAGCACCCAGAAGGCCACCGGAGCCATAGTTTGTGGGTTCAAATCAATAAACTCCTGACAGTTCATGCCTTTCGGAGTCACTTCAGTTTTAGCGTTATCTGTTGCTGCATTGACGCTGACACTGGTTAACAGCGCTGCGACCAGAATACCTGCTGTAGAAAGGGAGAATTTATTCATTGTAGTACTCCATGTATAATATAAATAATATCTACACTTGCGCTTAACACCGTTAATGTAGCTCGTGAAAAATAATACCCTTATAGTCATAAGAATAAAGATTGGTGTTATTGATATGGCTGAAATTTATATTTTCAATTACTGATTCTTATGTCTTAGGGATAAATGTTGCCCACAATGTGATCGTTCCGACGAAATCAGCAGATTCATACCCCGCTTCCTCTGCCGTTGCACCAAAACTGAACTACGCTGCACAAATGTTGATCATTAGTTAACGAATTTGAGCGGAGTTTTAACAAAAACAGCCAGCATGCCGCTGTTAGCAGCTTGGCACGCGTCCTGCATTGTTAATTCGCTAACAGTGAGCCGTAATCTGACAGACAACTAACAGCGAGAAGGTAATGACAGCCAAACCAGAGTTATTTACCCGCATAGAGCAAACCTTTAGCCAGCTGACGCCCAGCGAAAAGCGCGTGGCTGGGTGGCTGTTAGCCCATGCTGTGCAGATCCCATTTGAAACAGCGGATGGCATCGCTAAAGCGACCGGAACCAGCGGCATTACCGTCGGACGTTATCTGCGTAAACTGGGCTTTCGTAACCTGGAGGATGCAAAAGCCAGTCTGCGTGAGCTGCCTGTAGTTCCGTATCAGCCCTGGGGAATGAATGAACGACTGGATTCCTGGCACCAGCAACAAAGCCTGCCAGATCGGGCGCACCAGTCGCTGTTACTGGAAATCGACGCCATTACCCACGTCTACCAACTTGCTCAGGGTGAGACGTTTCTACGCATTGCACAGCAGTTGGCGCATGCGGAAGCCGTGTACATCCTCGGGATCCAGTCCACCCGCGGGATCGCTAACGCCTTTTTTAGTCACCTGGAATATCTGCGACCTAAAGTCAGCTACTCCGAAGGCCTTTCCGGCAGTTGGGTAGAGTCGTTGAACTCGGGATTCAGCCAGCCTTACGTGGTTATTACCGATATGCGCGCCTACTCCGCTATTTCGCGACAATATTGCCGTGTCGCCACTGAACGCTGCATTCCGCTGGCGCTAATTACCGATGTGTGGTGCCCATGGGCCAGGGATTATTCCATTGATTTGCTTCAGGTAAAAACCGACACCGGACATTTCTGGGACTCACTGGCACCGGTGAGCTGTCTGTTCAACTTATTACTTTCTGCGGTGGTGGCGCAACTGGGTGACGCCCTCGCAGGACGCCTGCAAACTAATCGCCAGTTACAACAACAATTTGGTCAATTCGAACAATAAACAGGAAACGTGCTATGTCAGAACTCCCAGAACTGGTCGATCTGTCGGTGATATTTCCGTCGCTGCATATCGATCTTAAATACGCTACTGCCGACAACATTACCGGCGCACCTATCTACAGGGAAGCGCGTTGCCTGTTGCACACCGAGGCGGTAACCGCGCTGGCAAAAAGCATCAGCATTGCGCAACTGGCGGGCTTGTCGCTGGTGGTGTACGACGCGTATCGCCCCCAGCAGGCGCAGGCGATACTGTGGAATGCCTGTCCCGACCCGCAATATGTTGTCGATGTTGCCATTGGTTCCAATCACAGTCGGGGTACGGCAATTGACGTCACGTTGATGGACGATCGCGGCCATCTCCTTGATATGGGGGCCGGTTTTGATGAAATGCACGACCGTTCCCATGCCTGGCATCCGTCTGTTCCTCCGGCAGCGCAGCGTAACCGCCTGCTGCTCAATGCCATTATGTTTGGTGGTGGTTTTGTCGGTATTAACAGCGAATGGTGGCATTTTGAATTACCTGATGCCGCCCGTTACCCGCTGCTTGACGATCAAATAGATTGTTACACTGTCACGTCTATAACAACACAACATCCCCTTTAATTCTGGAGCCTGGTTATGAAGACTACACCTGCGTTAAACGCTTTTTTCCGCCCCGCTCTGATAGCCGTTGCGTTAGCGGTAGCCCTGCCCGCCGCGCAGGCTGCTGTTCCCAAAGATATGTTAGTGATTGGTAAAGCCGCCGATCCGCAGACGCTCGATCCCGCTGTGACCATAGATAACAATGACTGGACGGTCACCTATCCCTCTTACCAGCGGTTGGTTCAGTACAAAACAGATGGTGGTAAAGGTTCCACGGAAGTTGAAGGCGATTTAGCCAGCGGCTGGAAAGCCTCGGACGACCAGAAAGAGTGGACGTTTACCCTGAAAAACGATGCCAAATTCGCCGACGGAACACCGGTGACGGCTGATGCGGTAAAGCAATCCTTCGAACGATTGCTCAAGATTGGTCAGGGACCTGCGGAGGCTTTCCCGAAAGATCTGAAGGTTGAGGCCATTGATAACACCACGGTGAAGTTTACCCTCAGCCAGCCGTTTGCTCCGTTTCTGTATACGCTGGCAAATGACGGTGCCTCAATCATTAACCCGGCCATCTTAAAAGAGCATGCCGCAGACGATGCCCGCGGATTCCTGGCACAGAACACGGCAGGCTCTGGTCCCTTCATGCTGAAGAGTTGGCAAAAGGGACAACAACTGGTGCTGGTGCCTAACCCGCATTATGCCGGTACAAAACCGACGTTTAAGCGCGTCTCAGTCAAAATCATTGGTGAAAGCGCCTCCCGTCGCCTGCAACTGTCCCGTGGCGATATCGACATTGCCGATGCGCTTCCTGTTGACCAGCTTGCTGCTTTAAAACAGGAAGGCAAAGTGAACGTGGCGGATTATCCCTCATTGCGCGTGACTTATCTGTATCTCAACAACAGTAAGGCCCCGCTCAATCAGGTGGATTTACGCCGCGCTATCTCGTGGGCCACCGATTATAAAGGCATGGTCAACGGGATCCTGAGCGGCAATGGAAAGCAAATGCGTGGCCCAATCCCCGAAGGCATGTGGGGTTTTGACGATAAGGCCATGCAGTACAGCTTCGATGAAGCCAAAGCCAAAGCAGCGTGGGACAAAGTTGCCACCAAACCTGAAAGCCTGAGCTTCCTGTACTCAGATAATGATCCAAACTGGGAACCTATCGCGCTCGCTACCCAGGCAAGCCTTGGCAAACTGGGCATTAAGGTGAAGCTGGAAAAACTGGCGAACGCCACCATGCGTGACCGCGTGGGCAAAGGCGATTACGACATTGCCATTGGCAACTGGAGTCCGGATTTTGCCGACCCGTACATGTTTATGAACTACTGGTTTGAGTCAGATAAGAAAGGCTTGCCGGGTAACCGTTCGTTCTATGAAAACAGTGAGGTCGATAAGCTGCTACGTAGCGCGCTGGCTACGACCGATCAGGTGGCCAGAACCAATGACTACCAGCAGGCGCAAACCATCGTGATTGATGAAGCGGCCTACGTCTATTTATTCCAGAAAAACTATCAGTTGGCGATGAACAAAGACGTCAAAGGATTTGTATTCAACCCCATGCTGGAACAGGTCTTCAATATCTCCACCATGAGTAAATAAGCCACGTTTACGCGGAGCCGCTCTGGCTCCGCAAGGGGAAGCTAATGACGTTCTGGAGTATTTTACGCCAGCGATGCTGGGGACTTATTCTGGTGGTTATCGGTGTTTGCGTAATCACCTTTATTATTTCACATCTGATACCTGGCGACCCCGCACGGCTGCTGGCGGGCGACCGCGCCAGCGATGAAATTGTCGAAAATATTCGCCAACAGCTGGGGCTGAATCAACCGCTGTATGTCCAGTTTTTTCGCTATGTCAGCGACATTTTTCACGGCGATTTAGGCACCTCCATTCGCACCGGGCGTCCGGTACTGGATGAACTGCGCATTTTCTTCCCCGCTACCCTTGAGCTGGCTTTCTGCTCTTTGTTGCTGGCGCTGGTGATAGGTATCCCGCTGGGTATTTTATCTGCGGTCTGGCGTAACCGCTGGCTTGATCACCTTGTTCGGCTAATGGCAATTACCGGTATCTCCACGCCAGCATTCTGGCTGGGGCTGGGGGTTATCGTGCTGTTTTACGGTCATCTGCAAATTTTACCCGGCGGTGGACGTTTAGACGACTGGCTGGATCCACCTGCTCACGTCACCGGGTTCTACCTGATTGATGCACTGCTGGAAGGCAACGGCGAAGTCTTTTTCAATGCGCTTCAGCACCTGATTTTACCGTCGTTGACACTGGCTTTTGTACATCTTGGGATCGTTGCCCGCCAGATTCGTTCCGCCATGCTGGAGCAACTGAGTGAAGATTACATTCGTACCGCCCGCGCCAGCGGGTTACCGGGCTGGTACATCGTGCTGTGCTATGCATTGCCTAACGCACTCATCCCATCAATCACCGTCCTCGGCCTGGCGCTGGGCGATCTGCTCTACGGTGCGGTATTGACCGAAACGGTCTTTGCCTGGCCAGGCATGGGCGCTTGGGTGGTGACCTCAATTCAGGCGCTCGATTTCCCGGCGGTAATGGGATTTGCCGTGGTGGTCTCGTTCGCCTATGTGCTGGTCAACCTGGTGGTGGATTTGCTCTATTTGTGGGTAGATCCTCGAATTGGACGTGGAGGTGCTGAATGATGCTCACACAAGAAACGCCGACCGCCCCTCAGACAGCACGCCGCCGCACGGACTGGGCCAAACTGTTCTGGATGATGAAAAGTAGCCCGCTGACGCTGGTTGGCGGGGTCATCATCGTATTGATACTGCTGCTGATGGTGCTGTCGCCGTGGATAACGCCACACGATCCTAATGCCATCAATTTGAGTGCGCGCCTGCTGCCCCCGTCAGCCGCTCACTGGTTTGGTACCGATGAAGTTGGCCGCGATCTGTTCAGCCGCGTTCTGGTAGGAAGTCAGCAGTCGGTCGTTGCGGGTCTGGTGGTGGTGGGTATCGCCGGGGGATTGGGATCACTGCTGGGCTGCTTGTCGGGTGTTATGGGCGGGCGCGCCGACGCGATAATTATGCGGATGATGGACATTATGCTGTCCATTCCTTCGCTGGTGCTGACGATGGCGTTGGCCGCCGCGCTGGGCCCCAGCCTGTTTAACGCCATGCTGGCGATTGCCATCGTCCGTATCCCTTTCTATGTACGCCTCGCCCGCGGTCAGACGTTAGTGGTGCGCCAGTTTAGCTATGTACAGGCTGCCCGGACCTACGGCGCTTCACGCTGGCATCTGATTAGCTGGCACATTTTACGCAATTCTCTGCCGCCACTCATTGTGCAGGCATCGCTGGATATCGGCAGTGCGATCCTGATGGCTGCCACGCTCGGGTTTATCGGTCTGGGCGCGCAGCAACCCAGCGCTGAGTGGGGCGCGATGGTCGCAATTGGCCGCAATTACGTGCTTGATCAGTGGTGGTATTGTGCTTTTCCCGGCGCCGCCATTCTGATTACCGCCGTGGGCTTTAATCTCTTTGGCGATGGTATTCGCGATCTGCTTGATCCGAAAGCCGGAGGAAAACAGTCATGACACAACCCGTACTGGAAATCGAAGATTTACATTTGAGTTTCCCCGGCTATAAAGCTGATGTGCATGCGCTGAACCATGTATCACTGCACATCAACCGTGGAGAAATCGTTGGTGTGGTGGGTGAATCCGGTTCCGGTAAGTCCGTGACCGCCATGCTCACCATGCGTCTGCTTCCGGAGGGAAGCTATCGTATTCACCAGGGACGCGTTTCACTGCTGGGTGAAGATGTGCTCAACGCCAGTGAGAAACAAATGCGCCAATGGCGCGGCGCACGCGTCGCGATGATCTTTCAGGAGCCCATGACGGCACTGAATCCGACCCGGCGTATCGGCCAGCAAATGGTGGAGGTAATCCGCCATCACCAGGCGTTAAGCCGCACGGATGCCCGTCATAAAGCCGTCGCTCTACTCGAAGAGATGCAAATCCCGGACGCGCCGGAGGTCATGAAACGATTTCCGTTTGAGCTTTCCGGCGGGATGCGCCAACGCGTGATGATTGCGCTGGCCTTTTCGTGCGAGCCAGAGCTTATTATTGCCGATGAACCGACCACCGCGCTGGACGTCACGGTGCAACTGCAGGTGCTGCGTTTGCTGAAGTTAAAAGCACGGGCCAGCGGAACAGCCGTGTTATTTATCAGTCATGATATGGCGGTGGTTTCACAGTTATGCGACCGGTTGTACGTCATGTATGCCGGGAGCGTGATTGAGAGTGGCCCGACGCAAACCGTTATTCAACGTCCGACGCATCCCTATTCCATCGGCTTGCTGAAATGCGCGCCGGAACACGGCGAGCCGCGCGCATTGTTACCTGCGATCCCCGGCACCGTGCCGAACCTAACCTGCTTACCTGCCGGATGCGCATTTCGTGAGCGCTGCTTTGCCGCTGGTCCTCGTTGTGAAGAAACGCCTGCGTTAAGTAGTCAGGGAGGCGTAGATCAACAATCTGCCTGCTGGTATCCACAACTGGAGACAACACATGTCTGATTTTTTACTGGCGCTGCAGGATGTTCATGTCAACTTTCCTGCGCGTAAAAACTGGCTTGGCAAGGTTACGGAACGGGTGCATGCGCTCAACGGTCTGGATTTACAGATTCGCCAGGGTGAAACGCTGGGGATTGTTGGCGAATCCGGTTGTGGAAAAAGTACGCTGGCGCAACTGCTGATGGGCATGCTGAAACCCAGCCAGGGAAGCTATTCTCGCCGTGGTGATAAACAGCATAACGGTATGCAAATGGTCTTTCAGGACCCTCTTTCATCGCTGGATCCTCGCTTACCGGTGTGGCGCACGATCACTGAGCCGGTATGGATCCAAAAACGAAGTCCGGAACGTGAGCGCCGCATGCTTGCTGAAGATTTGGCCCAACAGGTAGGCATCCGCCCGGAATATCTCGACCGTCTGCCGCATGCGTTTTCCGGTGGACAACGCCAGCGTATCGCCATCGCCCGGGCACTATCGTCAGAACCGGATGTTATCGTCCTCGATGAGCCCACTTCAGCACTGGATATCTCTGTGCAGGCGCAAATTCTCAATCTTCTGGTGTCACTACAGGCGCGCAGAAATCTGACCTACGTATTGATATCGCATAATGTGTCGGTGGTCCGCCATATGAGCGACCGTGTGGCGGTGATGTACCTCGGGCAAATTGTTGAGCTGGGCGATGCTCAACACGTTCTCACTCACCCCGCCCATCCGTACACACGGTTATTGCTGGACTCTGTCCCTAAAACGGGCGCGCCACTGACGGAAGATTTGGTGTTACGTAAAACCGAGCTACCGGGAAACCGAACGTTGCCCCAGGGATGCTTTTTCCGTGACAGATGTCCATTGGCAACCCACGGTTGTGAGAAAAAACAGGCATTACTGAAAAGTGATGCCGGATGTGATGTTCGATGCTGGCGGGCGGTTACATGACTTGAGCCGTTGAGAAAAGTCAGGTGCGATACGCCTTTTTCAGTGAATCCACCAGCACCTCGGAAGCAGTAGATAATTTATGATGTGCTGAACGCAAAACCCCGATCCGACGCTGGATCACCGGCGTATCCAGATCGATACAGGTTGCGCCTAACTCTGTCATTTGCGTGCGGCATAGTGCAGGTACGGCGCTACCGCCCAGACCGTTAGCCACCAGACGGCCAACGGTTACTAATTGATGGCTCTCCAGCGCCACTTCCAGCGTATGTCCGCTTTGCACAAGTTGTTCTTCCAGCATCAGCCGCACGGCTGACGGACGTTGCAAGGTGATGAAATCCAGCGTCAGTAGTTCGCGCCATGCAATACGATCCCTGTCTGCCAGCCGACAGGTTGGCGGCACAATCGCGATAAAACGATCCACACCGAGCGGCGTGAAATGCAGATGTCCCGAATAGTCCGGCTCGAAGGCTATACCCATCTCGACCCGCCCTTCACTGACCATTTCAATCACGTGTTCATTGATCACATCATGAACCGTTACGTTGATACCGGAATAAGAATCACGAAACGTTTTCAGTACCGATGGCAGGACGTTAGCGGCAAATGAGGGCATGGCGGCGATCGAGATTTTACCACGCTGCAGCGTAAAGCGTTGGCGCATGGCTTCTTCCGTATTCTCCCAGTCCGCCAGCAGCTGTCGCCCCATATTCAGCAGCGTTTCTCCCTCCTGCGTCAGAGTCACTTTGCGGGTGGTTCTCAACAGTAACGCCCCGCCCAGCGAATCTTCCAGTCCTTTAATCGCCAGGCTTAATGCGGGTTGCGACATGTTCAGTCTTTCACTGGCATGAGCAAAATTCAGAGTGTGAGCTACCGCTAAAAACGCGCGTAACTGTTTGATGCTCATTCCCATTTCGCATTCCTTTAACTTGTTGAATACCTTTAATTAACATTAAATTGATAAAAAAACCCAATGAGTGAGTCACAAATTTAAAATTAACAAATCATTTTTCACCCCCAATGATGTCGACAAGGACAACTGGGGAGGCAAGTGTATGGCTGGACTGGATAAACGTGTTGCCACTTATCAAGAGGCGCTGGAAGGACTGACCGACAACATGACGCTGCTGGCGGGCGGTTTTGGTTTATGTGGGATCCCTGAAAACCTGATTACCGAAGTACGCCGTCGAGAAGTACAGGGACTTACCGTTGTATCAAACAACTGTGGCGTGGATGGCTTTGGCCTTGGCGTACTGCTGGAAACGCGCCAGGTGCGCAAAGTGGTCGCGTCCTATGTAGGGGAAAACGCCCTGTTTGAGAAGCAGGTGCTTAGCGGCGAACTGGAAGCCATCCTGACGCCACAGGGTACGCTGGCAGAGCAGTTGCGCGCGGGCGGCGCGGGGATCCCGGCATTTTTTACCGCGACTGGATATGGAACCCCCGTAGCGGAAGGGAAAGAGGTTCGCGAGTTTGCCGGACGCCCTTACATCCTTGAACAGGCGATAACCGGTGATTTTGCATTGGTTAAAGGCTGGAAAGCCGACTGGTACGGCAACGTCATCTATCGCCACACCGCACAGAACTTTAATCCGCTGATGGCCGCCGCCGGGCGCATTACTGTCGTGGAAGTCGAAGAGATTGTCCCTCCCGGAGAACTGGACCCTGCAGCGATTCACACTCCCGGAATTTTCGTTAACCGCATTATTCAGGGGCAGTTTGAAAAACGTATTGAACAACGCACCCTGCGCCAGAAAGGAGCCTGACCATGTTAACGCGTGAACAAATGGCGATGCGCGTCGCCCGCGAGCTGCGCGACGGTTATTACGTCAACCTTGGGATCGGCATTCCCACTCTGGTGGCAAATTATATCCCTGATGGCATGGACGTGATGCTGCAATCAGAGAATGGTTTGCTGGGTATGGGGCCGTTTCCCACAGAAGACGAAATTGATGCCGACATGATTAACGCCGGGAAACAGACCGTGACGGCGCGCAAAGGCGCGGCGATTTTCGACTCTGCGCAATCCTTCGCCATGATCCGCGGCGGCCACGTTGATCTGACGGTGCTCGGTGCGTTTGAAGTCGATGTTAACGGCAATATCGCCTCATGGATGATCCCCGGGAAAATGGTGAAAGGCATGGGCGGCGCGATGGACCTGGTTGCCGGAGCCGACAACATCATCGTGGTAATGACCCATGCTTCCAAAAGCGGTGAGTCCAAACTGCTTCCCGCCTGCACCCTGCCGTTGACCGGCGTGGCCTGCATCAAACGTGTGCTGACCGACCTGGCTCTGCTGGAAATTGCCGACGGGGCGTTCATTCTGCGTGAACGCGCCCCGGGTATCAGTGTGGATGAAATCGTCGCCAGAACCGCCGGCAAGCTGATCGTGCCCGAAACTGTCCCCGAAATGCAATTTAACTGAGGAGCTGACCATGCAGGATGTTGTAATTGTCGCGGCAACGCGCACCCCGATTGGCAGTTTTCATGGTGCGCTGGCACCACTTTCCGCCGTGGAGTTAGGTACAGCGGTTGTCCGTTCGCTGCTGGAAAAAACGGCTGTGGCGCCTGAACAAATTGATGAAGTGATTTTAGGTCAGGTGCTCACGACAGGCTGCGGCCAGAATCCGGCCAGACAAACGGCGTTACGCGCAGGACTGCCGTCAACCACACCGGCGTTAACCATTAATCTGGTGTGCGGTTCTGGCCTGAAGGCGGTGCATCAGGCGGTACAGGCAATTCGCTGTGGCGATGCGCAAATCGTGATTGCCGGAGGCCAGGAGAGCATGAGCAATGCGCCCTATTTTCTCGACGGCGCGCGGGCCGGTCTGCGGTTGGGTCATACCAGTATGAAAGACAGCGTGGTGCATGACGGCTTGTGGGATGCGTTCAACGACTATCACATGGGTATTACTGCCGAAAATCTGGCGGATAAGTTCGTAATCAGTCGTGAGCAGCAGGACGCTTTTGCCCTGCGCTCCCAGCAAAAAGCCGCCGCTGCCATTGAAGCGGGTCGTTTTAGCGCGGAAATCACGCCGGTTAGCGTCCCACAAGGCAAAAAGCCGCCACGTGTGGTGGACCGTGACGAACAGCCTCGCCCGGATACTCAGGCCGACAAGCTGGCGCAACTTAAACCAGCATTTCGGCCAGGAAACGGCACGGTGACCGCCGGAAATGCATCATCCATCAATGATGGTGCCGCCGCGGTGATGTTGATGAGCGCCGGCAAAGCCGCAGAACTCAATTTGCCAGTGCTTGCCCGGGTAACAGGCTACGCGGTTTCTGGTGTCGATCCCGCCATTATGGGCATTGGGCCGGTAGAAGCGTCACTCCAGTGCCTGAAGCGAGCGGGCTGGACGTTGAATGATGTCGATCTCATTGAGGCCAACGAAGCCTTTGCCGCACAAGCGCTGGCGGTTGGCGAATCCCTGAACTGGGACAGCGACCGGGTGAACGTAAATGGCGGCGCGATTGCGCTGGGCCATCCCATCGGTGCATCTGGTTGCCGAATCCTGGTGACACTGTTGCACGAAATGGTCCGCAGTAACGCGACCAAAGGGCTGGCTACGCTGTGCGTAGGCGGCGGTCAGGGCGTAGCGCTGGCGGTAGAGCGTTTGCAGGAGGTCTCTCATGCAAAGTAAGCCTGTCTGAGTTCTGGGGGCGGGGTTAATGGGGGTCGGTATTGCCACCCACTTCGCCCGTTATGGTCACGATGTCTGGCTGTACGACACCGATAGCAGCCGAATTGCAGAAATTAGCGCCGTTGCCAGCGGTATTCTGGATGAGCTGATTACCGCCGAACAGTTTGCCGTAGACGAAAAAGACCAGGTTGTGAGTCGTCTGCACGGTACGACTTCGCTACCGGAGATTGCTGCGTGCGGGTTACTGATTGAAGCGATCCCGGAGCGGCTCGAGCTCAAGCACGCGTTGTATGCGCAACTGGAAGATCTGATCGCGCCTGAGGCCGTCATTGCCAGTAATACCAGCGGCCTGCCGCCGGATGCGCTGGCAGAAAAGCTCGTCCATCCTGAGCGGCTGCTCATCGCCCATTTCTGGCACCCGCCACATTTTATTCCGCTGGTCGAAATTGTCCCCGGCACCGCCACCAAAGCGGAATACCTGCGTGAGCTGCAACAGTTGCTGCTCTCGATGCAACTGGAAGCCGTCGTGCTCGATCGCGCCGCACCAGGGTTTGTCGGCAATCGACTGCAGTTTGCGCTGCTGCGTGAAGCGCTTCATATCGTTAAAAGCGGCATCGCCAGCGCAGAGGTGGTGGATCAGGTCATGCGCGCCTCGCTCGGACGTCGCTATGCGATGGTTGGTCCGCTGGAAGCGGCAGATATGACCGGGCTGTCTACGGTACAGGATATTTGTCGGCATCTGCTCCCGGAACTGGCAACCGGCAGCGAGATGATGTCGTTGGTCGCTGACAAGGTAGCCAACGGTGATACCGGTTTACGCAGCGGTCAGGGATTTTATCGCTGGGATGATTCGCGCAAGGAGTACATCCAGCAACGCAGAGAGCATCAACTGCGTTTTGCCCTGAAACCATAACGTCTCTTTCTGTACCCCAATATAATAATAAGGAGTCATGATGAGTGTATTAATCGCCCTGGCAGCGCTGGGCCTGCTGATGCTTGCAGCCTATCGCGGATACAGCGTCATTCTGTTTGCCCCCATCGCGGCATTAGGTGCTGTATTACTCACTGAACCCAGCGCCGTCGGCCCTGCTTTCACCGGCCTGTTTATGGAAAAAATGGTCGGTTTTGTGAAGCTTTACTTCCCGGTGTTCTTGCTGGGTGCAGTGTTTGGCAAGTTAATCGAGTTATCTGGATTTTCACGTTCCATTGTTGCCGCCGCTATCAACATCCTCGGTCGTCGTCACGCCATCCCGGTGATCGTGCTGGTGTGCGCGCTGTTAACCTACGGCGGGGTTTCGCTGTTCGTCGTGGCGTTTGCGGTGTATCCATTTGCGGCGGAGCTGTTCCGCCAGAGTAATATTCCTAAGCGCCTGATCCCGGCCACCGTTGCGCTGGGCGCATTCTCTTTCACTATGGATGCTCTGCCAGGCACGCCGCAGATCCAGAACATTATTCCGACCAGCTTCTTTGGGACTAACGCCTGGGCTGCGCCGTGGCTGGGGCTGATAGGCTCGCTGTTTATTATTTTCGTCGGTCTGGTTTATCTCGAACGTCAGCGTCGTAAAGCGCAGGCAAAGAATGAAGGCTATGGCACTGAACTGTTAAACGAGCCGGAAACGCCGGATAACATTAATCTGCCGAACCCGATCATCGCGATCTCTCCGCTGATCCTGGTTGGGGTATTTAACCTGCTGTTTACCCGCTGGATCCCACAGTGGTACGGCGCCACGCATCAACTTGAACTTCCGGGTCTTGCCAAACCGATTACCACCGAAGTCGGTAAAATCACCGCTATCTGGGCAGTGGAAGCGGCGCTGATTTCTGGGATTCTGCTGGTGGTGCTCTTCGGCTACCGCAACATTAAAGGTCGCCTGGCGGAAGGCAGCAGAACGGCGGTTGGCGGCGCGATCCTCGCGGCGATGAACACCGCGTCAGAGTATGGTTTTGGCGCAGTGATCGCCGCTCTGCCGGGCTTCCTCGTGCTGTCAAAAGCGCTGGCGGCTATTCCTGACCCGCTGCTCAATGAGGCTATCAGCATTACCACGCTTGCCGGGATCACCGGTTCGGCGTCTGGCGGGATGAGTATTGCCCTTGCCGCCATGTCTGACACTTTCATCGCTGCCGCACATGCCGCCAATATCCCACTTGAAGTATTCCACCGCGTGGCATCTATGGCCAGCGGCGGTATGGACACCCTACCGCATAACGGCGCGGTCATTACCTTATTGGCTATCACCGGCCTTAGTCATCGTCAGGCGTATGGCGGAATTTTCGCTATTACCATCATTAAAAGTCTGGCCGTACTGTTTGTCATCGGCGTCTTCTACACCACCGGAATTGTTTAAGGAGAATCATCATGAACTTAACGGGAAAAACCGCCCTGGTTACCGGCTCGACCAGTGGTATCGGATTAGGTATCGCACAGGTGCTGGCGCAAGCTGGCGCCACTCTGATCCTCAACGGGTTTGGTGATGTTGATGCTGCCAAAGACGCTGTTGCGCAGTATGGCAAAACGCCAGGCTATCATGGCGCGGATCTGAGCGATGAAGCGCAAATTGCCGACATGATGCGCTATGCAGAGAGCGAATTCGGCGGTGTGGATATTCTTATCAATAACGCCGGGATCCAGCATGTTTCACCGATAGAAACCTTCCCGGTTGATAAATGGAACGCGATTATCGCGATTAACCTCTCCTCCGTTTTTCACACCACGCGTCTGGCGCTTCCCGGTATGCGCACGCGAAACTGGGGGCGCATCATTAATATCGCTTCTGTTCACGGCCTGGTGGCTTCAAAAGAGAAATCTGCCTACGTAGCAGCGAAGCACGGTGTGGTGGGATTAACCAAGACCATCGCGCTGGAAACCGCGCAGACGGAAATCACCTGCAATGCGCTGTGTCCCGGCTGGGTGCTAACGCCGCTGGTCCAGCAGCAGATCGATAAGCGTATTGCCGAAGGCGCAGAGCCTGAGGCAGCCCGTGACGCCCTGCTGGCTGAAAAGCAGCCGTCGCGCGAATTCGTTACCCCAGAGCAGTTAGGGAATCTCGCGTTATTCTTATGTTCAGACGGTGCGGCGCAAGTGCGTGGCGTAGCGTGGAATATGGATGGCGGTTGGGTAGCGCAATAACATCATCAGGTGCCGGATAAGACATCGTCGCATCCGGCACGACTTTATTAAGACTTCAGTTTGTAATCCAGCGTTATTTCCGCTTTCAGAACCTGAGATACCGGGCATCCGGCTTTTGCTTTCTGGATGATGCCGTCAAACGTGGCGGCGTCTATCCCCGGCACGCTCACTTGGCTATGCAACGCGACTTTAGTGATCGCAAACCCGGCATCTACCTTATCCAGAGAAACATCGGCAGTGGTATCAATGGCATCTGGGGTAAACCCTGCTTCACCCAGCATCAGTGAAAGCGCCATCGAAAAGCAGGCTGCATGGGCCGCGCCAATCAACTCTTCAGGATTGGTGCCTTTCTCACCTTCAAATCGTGTATTAAACCCATACGGTTGCTGATTCAACACGCCACTTTCGGTCGACACAGTGCCTTTGCCGCGCTTAATGTCGCCTTCCCAGTGTGCCTGACCTTTCTTATGGATAGTCATTATCGCTCTCCTGTGTTGTCGTCGGAGTTACTAGTATAGGACGCCCGGGGAAAAGTATGTTACATACGGGATAGTTCTCATTTGCCGCTTAAGCATTGACCTTTCAGATAAAATGACCGACCATCCAGAAAGCCGTTATGTTGAACATCGGCTTTATATCAGGTTGTATTTCGTCCGTTCTCATACGGGCTCGCCCTTGAAACCAGTAACAGGATTAAGGAGTTAGAATGAAATCGAACCGTCAGGCCCGTCATATTCTCGGACTGGACCACAAAATCTCAAATCAACGTAAAATCGTGACCGAAGGTGACAAAACCAACGTGGTCAACAATCCTACTGGAAGAAAGCGCCGCGCTGACGGCAAGTAGCCTTTCGCACGTCTGACTGAGTAACGAGATAAACACCATTGCAACCGCAGTGGTGTTTTTGCTTATAAAACCCCTTAACCCATTCACAATGCTTTATACTTCGCCCGTTTCCCTGGCGGACAGGCCACATACGATCATAAAGAGCGCCAGGGACGGTTATTCAAAAAAGAGTGAGTGACATGGAAAACGAAACTAAAAAACTGCGTTCCCTTTACATCCCTTACGCTGGCCCGGTACTGCTGGAATTCCCTTTACTGAATAAAGGGAGCGCCTTCAGTGTGGAAGAACGCCGTAACTTCAACCTGCTGGGGTTACTGCCGGAAGTCGTCGAAACGATTGAAGAACAGGCTGAACGCGCCTGGATCCAATATCAGGGCTTCAAAACCGAAATCGACAAACATATTTACCTGCGCAACATCCAGGACACCAACGAAACCCTGTTTTACCGACTGGTGCATAATCACCTGGATGAGATGATGCCAGTTATCTATACCCCAACGGTCGGCGCAGCCTGTGAGCGTTTCTCTGAGATTTATCGTCGTGCGCGCGGCGTGTTTATCTCTTATCAGAACCGCCACAATATGGACGATATCCTGCAAAACGTCCCTAACCACAATATCAAGGTCATCGTTGTCACCGATGGCGAACGTATTTTAGGTCTTGGCGATCAGGGGATCGGCGGGATGGGCATTCCAATCGGTAAACTGTCGCTGTATACCGCATGTGGTGGAATTAGCCCGGCCTATACACTTCCGGTGGTACTGGACGTGGGGACCAACAACCAGCAACTGCTGAACGATCCGCTGTATATGGGCTGGCGCAATCCGCGTATCACTGATGATGAATACTACGAATTCGTTGATGAATTCATCCAGGCCGTGAAGCATCGCTGGCCGGACGTGCTGTTGCAGTTTGAAGATTTCGCCCAGAAAAACGCTATGCCACTGCTGACCCGTTATCGCGATGAAATTTGCTCATTTAACGACGATATTCAGGGCACCGCGGCGGTTACCGTCGGTACGCTGATTGCGGCTAGCCGCGCGGCCGGAAGCCAGCTGAGCGAACAAAACATCGTCTTCCTCGGCGCGGGTTCCGCCGGATGCGGGATCGCCGAGCAGATCATTGCACAAATCCAGCGAGAAGGTTTAAGCGAAGAAGCGGCGCGTCAACGCGTATTCATGGTCGATCGCTTCGGCCTGTTAACCGACAAAATGCCGAACCTGCTCTCCTTCCAGACCAAACTGGTGCAAAAACGCGAAAATCTGCAGCACTGGGATACACAAGAAGATGTCCTGTCGTTGCTCGATGTGGTCCGCAACGTTAAACCTGACATCCTGATCGGGGTTTCCGGACAGGTTGGTCTGTTTACCGAAGAGATTATCCGCGAAATGCACAAGCATTGTCCGCGTCCGATCGTCATGCCGCTGTCTAACCCGACTTCTCGTGTAGAAGCCACGCCGCAGGATATTATCGCCTGGACCGAAGGTAACGCGCTGGTTGCGACCGGTAGCCCGTTTGCACCGGTAGTGTGGAAAGAGAAAACTTACCCGATCGCCCAGTGTAACAACGCCTATATCTTCCCGGGTATTGGCCTTGGCGTGATTGCTTCTGGCGCGTCGCGCATCACTGATGAAATGCTGATGTCGGCCAGTGAAACGCTGGCACAGTATTCACCGCTGGTGCTCAACGGTGAAGGACTGGTGCTACCGGAACTGAAAGATATTCAGACGGTTTCTCGTGCCATTGCCTTTGCTGTCGGTAAAATGGCCCAGCAGCAAGGTGTGGCGGTGAAAACCTCCGCTGAAGCGCTGCAACAGGCTATTGACGATAATTTCTGGCAGGCGGAATATCGCGACTACCGTCGTACTTCTATCTGACGGTTTGCCCGGCGGCACATTGCTGCCGGGCGTGCAAAGTTTGCGCGAAAGTGTAATTTGCGATTACACTTTCGCTACCGATCAACACTCTGAAAAACAAAAGGAGGATACTTATGCTGTACTGTGAACGTTTTATCGTTTCACATGCTTTTGGCGATCGCCAGTGCTCAAGCGTTATCGGTATCGTGCTGCGATAACTTCTGCTTGAGCGAAGCTAACTTCTAAATCCCCTTCTCTCGGGCTTACCGGGTTATCGTCAGCGATGTTTGACGAGGCGTTTTCACGCCTGTAACTCTTGAGTAAGCAACAATGAGCACATTACTAACCGCACAATCCTTACACGTTGATACGGCATTCGGCACGCTATTCGACGATCTTTCCTTTACCCTAAAAAAAGGCGACCGCATCGGGCTTATCGGTTACAACGGCTGCGGAAAAAGCACGCTGTTAAAACTGCTCGATGGCACGATTTCGCCCACCAGTGGAGCAATCGCGCAAGCGAATCACTGCCATCTCGCGCGTGTAGAACAACATCTACCTGACGATATACTGCCTCTTACGCTGCAGGAAGCCGTTCTCGCTCAAGTTCCTGAGCATGAGCGTGCGGCTCAACAATGGCGGGTTGAAGCGCTGCTTGCCGAAATGGGTTTCACGCCAGAGAATTTATCTCTGACAGCGCAAACGTTGAGCGGTGGCCAGCACACACGCTTGCTATTAGCGCGGGCGCTGATGCGTAATCCTGACCTGCTGCTGCTGGATGAACCGGGTAACCATCTGGATTTGCCAACATTACTGTGGCTGGAGCAGTTCTTACAGAACTGGTCTGGCAGTTTTGTGGTGGTTTCCCACGACCCGCAGTTGCTGGACGCGGTGACCCACGGAACGTGGATCCTACGCGATCGCACTCTCCATGCCTTTGATCTGCCCTGTAGCGCCGCACGTCAGGCGCTGGCAGAAAGAGACGTCAGCGATGCTCTGCGCCACAAGGCTGAGCAAAAAGAGATAGACCGGGTTACCGCCAGCGGCAAACGGCTGGCAACCTGGGGGCGGGTCTACGACAACGAAGATCTCTCCCGCAAGGCCAAGCAGATGGAAAAACAGGTGCAGCGCCTGAAAGAGGTGCAGACAGAAGTGACGGCAGGAAGTCAGTGGACACTAACATTGCAGGGTGATTCCCTGCGTGCAGATCGTTTGCTGGAGATGACCAATCTGTCTGTAGCCCCTGCTCCCGACGCAGATACACTGTTTTCCATTGCCGGTATCCGGTTAAAAAGCGGCGATCGCGTGGCAATTGTCGGGCGTAATGGTTGCGGGAAATCATCGCTGTTAAGGCTTATCTGGCAACAATTTCAGTCACCGCTGGCATCGACTTCACTGGTGTTGCACCCGCGCGTTACGCTGGGCTATTACGATCAGACACTGCATCAGCTTGCCGATAACGATTCATTGTTTGACGCGCTGGAAGCGTTTGCCCCGCAGCCAGAGATTCGCAAGATGGCGCTGATTAGCGCGGGTTTTCCGTGGATTCGTCATACGCAGAGGGTCAGTACATTAAGCGGCGGTGAGCGCTCCCGGCTGCTGTTTGTGGGGCTGACGCTTGCGCGCTACAGTCTGCTGATGCTTGATGAACCGACCAACCATCTGGATATGGAAGGTAAAGAGGCGCTGGCAGAAACGCTACAAAGCTATAACGGCGGCGTGTTGCTGGTCAGTCACGACCGGCAGCTTATCAGCCAAAGCTGTAACCGGTTCTGGTTAATCGACAATGGCGAACTCAGTGAATGGCACGATCTGGAGGCGGTCAATGCGCGTATTAGGGAAACGTCCGCGGAGATAACCGTTCCCAAAACGGTGGTCGAAGCGAAAGCTGAAATAAGCTGTGACAGCGATGGATTGCTGGAACAACTCCTCGATCTGGAACAGCGTCTGGCCGACGATCTCGCCCGCAAGCCGAAACATCAAAAACCGCTGTTACAGGCGCAATGGCGTAAAGAGATTGAGCGTCTGAACTCACAACTGAAGTAATCTTTATTGCCGGATGGCGCAAGCTTATCCGGCCTACACCAGCAAAATGCGCGTGTAGGCCTGCCATCCGGCATACCATTTATTGCTGCGGTTTTTTCTCTTTCCAGGCATCCCAGGCCTGTTTGATCTCTTGCTTTGCCGTAGCGGCGTCGTTGAAACCGTTTAATTCGACCTTCTTGCGCCCTTCCGGCAAATCTTTGTACACGCGGAAGAAAGATTCCAGACGTTGAACTTCAATCTTGGGCAGATCGCTCAATTCTTTGATGTTGTCATAAGTGGGGTCAATTTTACTGGCCGGCACGGCGACAATTTTGTCGTCCTTTTCACCGCCGTCGATCATCTTCAGGACGCCTATTGCGCGCAGCTTAATCAACGTCCCCGGGGCCAGCGGCGCACGAGTATAAAAGATAACATCCAGCGGGTCGCCGTCACCGGCTAAAGACTGGGTTAGTGAACCGTAGTTGGCGGGATAGGCAACCGGCATTGACTGGAAGCGATCGGCAACGATAAACCCGGTTTTGGCGTCGGTTTCATATTTAATCATTCCACCTGCCGGGATTTCGGTTACGGCATAAAACTCTTCCGGGTTATTCTCCGGCTGAGGAAATTCGAGGATGTTCTGCGCCTGAGCTGAAGCACAAAGAAACACGCTGATTGCGAGTAGTTTTTTCACCAGATGCATTGTCTTTTAACTCTTCTATTATTGGAAAGACAACACCTTACGTTCAGCAGATGACAGAAACATGACGTTTTTTTGGCAAAAAAATGGCGCTACCGATGTAGCGCCATTGCGTAGAGGGAACATCAGGGATTAGTTAACCCCTTCCTCGCTCTCTTTTTTCGCTTCTTGTCTTTCAACTTCGCGATACCAACGTGGGTGATGTTTCTTCGCCCAGCGACGGCTCACCTTCCCTTCAACCATGCCTTTAATCGAACCTTTCACCCAGAATGCCATATACATATGGATGAGGATGGCGTGCATCAGGATAATCCCCGCCGCCGCATGGATCAGCAGGCTATAGCGCACGACCTGCATTGGGAAGAACTGTGCAAAGTATGGACGCCAGATAATAATACCGGTAATCAGCAGCACGAAAATCATGCTCATGATCGACCAGAACATCATTTTCTGCCCGGCGTTGTACTTGCCCACATCCGCCACTTTGTGTTCATTGCCTTTCAGCACTTCCACAATGTTTTTCAGCCACGGAATATCTTTTTTATCCGGGATGTTGTGGTGCACAAAGCGCACAAACATGAACATTAGCGCGACGAAGATCAGTATGCCGAAGAACGGGTGCAAAATGCGTCCCATCTGCGGCGTACCGAAGGTTTGCGTCAGCCATTGCAGAGTCGGGAAGAAGAACGAAATCCCAGACAGCGCCACCAGGAAGAAGCAGATCACCACCGTCCAGTGACAGGCGCGGTCGATAAACTTCGTGCGCACAATCATTTTCGACTTACTCATGATGATCCTCCTCGTCGTCGTCCACTTCCTTATTCGGACCGATACCAATGTAGTGGTAAATCAGCCCGGCGAAGGTGGCGATAAATCCGGCAGCGGCCAGCGGTTTCAGCGCCCCTTTCCACAGATTGATAGAGGTATCGATCTGCGGATCTTTCGGCAGGCCGTGATACAGCTCCGGCTGGTTGGCATGATGCAGAACGTACATAACGTGCGTACCACCCACACCTTCCGGGTTGTAGAGACCGGCGTGTTCGAAACCGCGTGCTTTCAGTTTTGCCACACGCTGTTCGCCCATTTCCAGCATTTCCTGCTTGGTGCCGAAATGTATTGCCCCGGTCGGACAGGTCTTCACGCAGGCAGGTTCCTGCCCGACGCTGACCCGGTCGACACACAGCGTACATTTATACACGCGGTTATCCTCTTTATTGAGGCGCGGAATATTAAATGGACACCCGGCAATACAGTAGCCGCAGCCAATACAGTGTTCTGACTGGAAATCGACAATCCCGTTGGCGTACTGGATGATTGCCCCGGCAGACGGGCATGCCTTCAGGCAGCCCGGATCTTCACAGTGCATACAGCCGTCTTTACGAATCAGCCATTCCAGCTTGCCGTTCTGTTCGGTTTCGGTAAACCGCATCACCGTCCAGGACTTGGCGCTGAGATCGGCGGGGTTGTCATACACCCCGACGCAGTGGCCAACTTCATCGCGGATATCGTTCCACTCTGAGCATGCCACCTGACAGGCCTTACAGCCTATACAGGTGGAAACGTCGATCAGCTTCGCGACCTCGGCTTTGTAATCACGGGCCTGAGGCGGCGGCGTGATGGAGTTTGTTGCGGACCGTTTGATGATGTCCTGCGTTTCCATAGACATATGTTCGCCTCCCTTACGCCTTCTCGATGTTAACTAAAAACGCTTTGTATTCCGGCGTTTGCGAGTTTGCATCACCGACATTCGGCGTCAGGGTGTTGGCGATAAAGCCTTTACGCGCGACTCCTTCAAAGCCCCAGTGGATTGGGATCCCAACCGTTTCAACCTGCTGACCGTTGACGTTCAGGGTACGCAGACGACGGGTCACCACGGCAACTGCGCGAATAAATCCACGTTTACTGCTAACTTTCACGTGATCGCCGTTGTTGATCCCTTTCGCTGCCGCCAGCGTTTCGCTGATTTCCACAAACTGCTCTGGCTGGGCAATCGCATTCAGCAATGCGTGCTTGGTCCAGGTATGGAAATGTTCGGTCAGACGATAGGTCGTCCCGACGTACGGGAAGTCCTGTTTCGTGCCCATACGGAGTTTATCCGCCTCGTACAGACGCGCTGCCGGGTTGGAGATCACATTCGGGTGCAGCGGGTTAGTACCCAGCGGCGTTTCCATCGGCTCGTAGTGTTCCGGGAACGGACCTTCCGCCATCTTATCGATAGCAAACAGACGCCCCAGCCCTTCCGGCTGCATGATAAATGGATTGGTGCCACTGCCCGGTGCCGCGGTATTGAAGTCCGGGATATCGTTACCCGTCCACTTCGTATCGTTCCACTGGATAAGCATGCGTTTTGGATCCCACGGTTTACCCTGTGGATCCGCCGAAGCGCGGTTATACAGCACGCGACGGTTCAGCGGCCATGCCCAGGCCCAGCCCAGCGTATTACCCAGACCTGACGGATCGGCGTTATCGCGATTGGCCATCTGGTTGCCCTGCTCGGTCCAGCTACCGGTATAAATCCAGCAGGATGATGACGTAGAACCATCATCGCGCAGCAACGCAAAGCTGTTGAGCAACTGACCTTTCTTCGCAACCAGTACACCGTTGGCATCATAGAGATCTTCCAGCGCATAGCCGTTGTTCTCTTTCGCCACTTCCTCTGAGTGCGGTTCGTCCGGCTGCTTATAGTTCCAGCTCATTTTCAGAACGGGTTCTACAGCTTTACCGCCTTCAGTGCGATACATGTCTCGCAGACGGTGGTAAATACCGGCCAGAATTTCGCCATCGTTGCGGGCTTCGCCCGGTGCGTCCTGACCTTTCCAGTGCCACTGTAACCAGCGTCCGGAGTTGGCGATGGAGCCGTCCTCTTCCGCAAAGCAGGTAGAAGGCAAACGGAAGACTTCGGTCTGAATCGACGCAGGATCAACGTCGTTTGACTCGCCGTGGTTCTGCCAGAACGTTGAGGTTTCGGTCACCAGCGGATCGATAACCACCAGATACTTCAGTTTGCTGAGGCTCTGCACCACTTTGTTTTTGTCCGGGAAGGACGCAACAGGGTTAAAGCCCTGACAGATGTAGCCGGTGACTTTTCCGCTATCTATCATGTTGAAGTATTTGATGACGTCGTAGGACTGATCCCACTTCGGCAGCCACTCAAAGCCCCAGTCGTTTTCTTTCTGTGCAGCATTACCGTAGAAAGATTTCATCAAGCTGACGAAGAACTTCGGATAGTTGCCCCAGTAGTTAACCTGATCGGCCAATGTCGCTTTTGGCGTGTTCGCGGCCAGATAGGTTTGCAGATCTGTCTGTTTCTCTGACGGCAGCGTCAGGTAGCCCGGCAGGCTGGTAGAGAGCAGACCTAAATCGGTTAACCCCTGAATGTTGGAGTGACCGCGTAAGGCGTTGACACCGCCACCTGCCATCCCCATGTTGCCGAGCAGCAACTGGATCATCGCCATGGTGCGGATGTTCTGTGCCCCGACGGTATGCTGAGTCCAACCCAACGCATACAGGAACGTGGTGGTGCGATCGGCTGCGCTGGTGGAAGCCAGCACTTCGCAGACTTTCAGGAAGTCTTCTTTCGGCGTACCACAAATGTTTTCCACCACATCCGGCGTGTAGCGGGAAACGTGCTGTTTTAACAGGTTCCAGACACAGCGAGGATGGCTTAACGTTTCATCGCGTTTCGCGTAGCCATTTTCATCGAACTGGTAGTTCCAGGACGATTTATCATATTGGCGTTTGTTTGCGTCATAACCGCTGAACAGACCGTCTTCGAAAGCAAAGTCATCCCGCACCAGCAGGCTGGCGTTGGTGTAATGCTTAACGTATTCAGCGTTGATTTTGTTGTTTTCAATCAGGTACAGCAAGACGCCGGACAGGAACGTAATGTCCGTGCCGGAACGAATTGGCGCATAGATATCCGCCACCGAAGCTGTACGTGTAAAACGAGGGTCAACAACAATCAGCGTGGCATCATTGTTGTTTTTTGCTTCCATCGCCCAGCGGAATCCCACCGGATGTGCTTCAGCGGCGTTACCGCCCATCACCATCACGACGTTAGCATTTTTAATATCAACCCAGTGGTTGGTCATCGCACCGCGACCAAATGTTGGAGCAAGACTTGCTACCGTTGGTCCGTGTCAGACGCGCGCCTGGTTGTCTACTGCCAGCATGCCGAGTGAGCGCACAAATTTTTGCGTCAGCATACCGGTTTCATTACTTGCCGCAGATGCACACAGCATCCCGGTTGAAAGCCAGCGGTTTACCGTTACGCCCTGCTCATTCTTCTCAATAAAGTTGGCGTCACGGTCAGTTTTCATCAGCTTCGCGATACGGGTGAATGCTTCATCCCAGCTGATACGCTGCCATTTGTCGGAACCAGGGGCGCGATATTCCGGGTAACGCAGACGGTTTTCACTGTGCACGTAATCCAGTAATCCAGCGCCCTTAGGACATAATGCCCCGCGGCTCACCGGATGATCCGGATCCCCTTCAATATGGTAAATCGACTCTTTGGCGTTTTTTGCTCCATCTCCCAGGCTATACATTAATAGCCCGCAACCTACGGAACAGTATGTGCAGGTGTTTCGGATCTCTTTGGCGCGTAACAGCTTATAGTTTCGCGCCTGAGCCAGTGCCATTTTGGGTGCAAAACCCAAAGCGGCCACTGTAGTTCCCGCCATACCGCCCGCGCAGATTTTAAAAAATTGTCTGCGGCTGACGTCCATTGCTTTCCTCTTTTTTGCAGGGGTTCGTACAGGAAATCTCTCAAATTGCGCCAGCGCGGCAGTCTGAAAGATGCCATGTACAACTTCGCGACGAAACTATCAGCTATATCCATATTTTTTTTGCGTCAAATCAATAACGAAACGGTTCCGCTACTAAATAGTGCACTTTGTTTAACTCTTGTACCCATAAGGGAGTATGGGAAAGGCAATTAATTAGCGCGCTACGGTATAAAAGTGCTATAAATTTCAGCTTAAATTTTTGCCAGTACCATGGACAGACAATCAGAATGACAAAACAAAAGGCAACGTTAATTGGGCTCATTGCCATCGTGCTCTGGAGCACGATGGTCGGACTCATGCGTGGGGTAAGTGAAGGACTGGGTCCTGCGGGCGGCGCAGCAATGATTTTTTCCTTAAGTGGTCTGTTGCTGATATTTACCGTCGGCTTTCCGAATATCAGAAAAATTCCTGTGCGTTATTTAATCGCTGGTAGCGTGCTTTTTGTTACCTATGAAATATGTTTAGCGCTGGCTCTCGGTTATGCGGCTACTCGTCACCAGGCTATTGAAGTCGGTATGGTCAATTATCTCTGGCCGAGTTTGACGATATTGTTTGCTATTTTATTTAATGGTCAAAAAACAACCTGGCTGGTAATCCCTGGATTAATTATCGCATTGACCGGGGTTTGTTGGGTATTGGGTGGTGAAAACGGTCTTAACCTTGATGAAATTATCAGCAATGTTGCCAGCAGTCCGCTGAGCTATTTTCTCGCCTTTCTCGGCGCTTTTATCTGGGCAACGTATTGCACGGTGACCAATAAATATGCAAAAGGCTTTAACGGCATCACCGTGTTCGTTTTACTAACAGCCGCAAGTTTGTGGATTTACTATTTTATGACTCCGCAACCAGAAATGATTTTCAGCACTTCGGTGACTATTAAAATGTTCTCAGCGGCATTAACGTTAGGATTTGCCTATGCGGCGTGGAATATTGGCATTTTGCATGGCAACGTGACCATCATGGCCGTAGGATCCTATTTTACCCCTGTGCTCTCTTCTGCACTGGCTGCTGTGTTACTCAGTGCACCGCTTTCGCTATCTTTCTGGCAGGGCGCACTGATGGTCTGCGCGGGTTCACTACTTTGTTGGCTGGCAACGCGCCGCGCCTGAAAAAAAAACCGGGTTTTATCACAAACAAATAAAACCCGGCTATACTTTAGACAAATTGATGAATAATAATTGTTCATTCCACTTGCGATTTATGTTTTCATTTGTTTAATTAAATGTTAAATATATGGTAATTAGTTAACACACGAAAATATTATGCGGTTATCTATATCCATTCATATGCATATATTACACATGCGGAACTAACGCCATTTAAATCATAGCCCTGACAATAGTCCCCTACGTAAATATACCCATTCAGATTTGTCACATATAAAGATTAATACAATCAACCGTATTATGTAGATCTGGATCACACAACTTCAAATATTTCGCAATATTATGAAACTTATTATTGAACTTATACCACTGCGTCATTTAAAAATAGTTTGCCATTGACGAACCCCTTCGTTTAGCAATGGTTTAGGAAACACACCAAGAAAAAATTATAAGGATTATTTAGAATGAAACTTAAATTAGTTGCAGTGGCAGTGACTAGCCTGTTGGCGGCAGGTGCGGTAAACGCAGCTGAGGTATATAACAAAGACGCAAACAAACTGGATATCTACGGAAAAGTTCACGCTCAGCACTACTTCTCTGACGACAACGGCAGCGATGGCGACAAAACCTACGCGCGTCTGGGCTTCAAAGGTGAAACTCAGATCAATGACCAGCTGGTTGGTTTTGGTCAGTGGGAATATGAATTCAAAGGCAACCGTTCTGAATCCCAGGGCTCTGAAGCAGACAAAACTCGTCTGGCATTCGCTGGTCTGAAATTCGCTGAATACGGTTCTTTCGACTACGGTCGTAACTACGGCGTGGCCTACGACATCGGCGCATGGACCGACGTCCTGCCTGAGTTCGGTGGTGATACCTGGACCCAGACTGACGTATTCATGACTGGCCGTACTACTGGCGTTGCAACCTACCGTAACACCGACTTCTTCGGTCTGGTTGAAGGTCTGAACTTTGCTGCTCAGTACCAGGGCAAAAATGACCGTGACAACCTGAAAGAAGCTAACGGTGACGGCTTCGGTCTGTCTACCACTTATGAGTATGAAGGCTTTGGCGTAGGTGCTACCTATGCGAAATCTGACCGTACCGACAAACAGTCTGTCGGTAACGGCGGTTTCATGGCTTCCGGTAAAAACGCTGAAGTATGGGCCGCTGGTCTGAAATATGATGCGAACAACATCTACCTGGCAACCACCTACTCTGAAACCCGCAACATGACCACCTATGGTGGCTCCGGTGTTACTGGTATTGCAGATAAAGCACAGAACTTTGAAGTAGTTGCTCAGTACCAGTTCGACTTCGGTCTGCGTCCGTCCGTTGCTTACCTGAAATCCAAAGGTAAAGACATCAACGGTTACGGCGACCAGGATCTGGTTGAATACGTAGACCTGGGTGCTACTTACTACTTCAACAAAAACATGTCCACCTTCGTTGATTACAAAATCAACCTGCTGGATGACAACAACTTCACCAATGCAGCGAAAGTGTCAACTGACAACATCGTGGCTGTTGGTCTGAACTATCAGTTCTAATTTTGTTGTAGTCAGAATACAAAGCCAGTCCTTCAAGGGCTGGCTTTTTCTCTTGATGTAGACTCGGTCATAAGGAGTATGCCGTGCAGACATTCACTGGTCGTTGTCTTTGCGGACAGAGTCATTTTACCGTCGACGTCGAAATGCTGGATGTCTATGCCTGCCATTGTACGCTGTGTCAGAAATGGTCTGGCGGCATCGCCATGTATCTGGAAGCCAGCGCTCACCCGCTGATGTCACCAGAATCGGTAGAACCTTCGCACTTTCCTTCCTCAAATCGTGGTGAACGGTTCTTCTGTTCCGGCTGCGGATGCCCACTGTGGTTTACGTTGACGGACAGCGATCGCTACTTTATTCCGTGGACACTTCTGGAGCTTAATGAGGTAGATCGCCGCCGCCTGATATTAGCAGCAGAAATCTATACGGAAACACAGCCTGCGTTCTGGAGATTGACGGGGCAATACGCTCGACTGAGTGGGAAAGAAGTCGAAGAGATGGATTACCCCTGTCATTTAGCTCACTAGTTATTAACGTTGTACCTTTGCCAGACTGAACCACATTCCTATCGCTAATACGATAAGCATGCTGCCGGCGCTGCTTAAGGCCACGCTATGTGACCAGGTGAACGCTTCTCTGGCAGCCGTCAGCAATGCCTCACTCAGTGAAGACGGGAGCGAGTGCGCCAGTTGTACCGCCTCCCCCATTGACGATGAGGCACGTTCCATTTCCTGCGGATTAAGTCCGGCTGGCGGCAGAATCGATGCAGAAAAGCTACGGCTCAACAGCAAACCAAAGATAGCGATCCCAAGTCCGGCTCCCAGTTCATAAGCCATTGTCTCGATGGCACCCGCGGCCGCGGCTTTTTCCGCAGGTGCTGCTGCCATGATAGCCGCTGTTGAAGCCAGAAGCGCACTGGCGGCGCTGAAGCCGAGCAAAGCCATCAAAATCCAGGCTTGTACCTGTTGGCTACTGAAATCCGTCATCGCAAGGCCGTAAAAGCTAACAGCGCTCAGCGCCATGCCCCCCGTTGCCACACAACGTAATCCCAGACGTGAAACCAACATACCGGCAATCGGTCCGCTGAAACCACTTGCCAGCATCACCGGCAGCATGAACAACCCTGCCTGATACGGTGTTAAGCCGTGGACAAACTGTAGCTCCTGAGCCATCAGTAACTCGAAACCCACCAGCGTTATCATCGCGGTCATCGCCATCACGACACCACTTAAAATGATGCGATGCGTGAACAACCGCATATCAATCATCGGGCGGGCTGCCGCAAGCTGGATGCGGACAAACTGCCACAACAGCAAAGCGCCGGTTAACAGCGTCAGAGCGATAGCAACGGTCGCCGTATGCCCTTTCAGTGCGGTTTTGGCGCTGTAAACCAGCAGCAGAATGGCAACAATCAGCATTATCGCATGACCAAAATTTAACGATTGATCGCGACGTCCAGCCTGGCGCGGCACTAAGCGTGCGGTTAAGGCCATTACCACCAGGACAATCGGTACATTAATTAAGAATACTGATCCCCAGTAGAAGTGCTCCAGTAGCATCCCGCCAACCAGTGGGCCAAACGCCGCACCGCCGGAACCAACCGCGGCCCAGACGCCGAGCGCCATATTACGATGCCGTTGCTCAGCGAAAGTGGCGCGAATCCCCGCAAGCGTTGCCGGCACAATCATCGCCGCGCCAATCGCCAACACGGCCCGGGTGACAATCAGCCAGCTGGCGCTATGAGCAAAAGCGGCCGCCAGCGATGCCAGACCAAACAAGCCTCCACCTAACAGCAGCAAGCGTTTAAAGCCAATGCGATCGCCCAGCGCCCCCATGGGCAACACCATACCGGCCATTACCAGAGAATAAATATCAATGATCCACAGCAGCTCGTTACCACTGGCACCCAGCGTCATACTCAGCGTGGGCGCGGCAACGTGCAGCACCGTTGCATCAATCGCAACAGGGATGTAGACCAGCACAATAATCACTAACGTTAACCACTGACGAAACATAAAACTCCCTTCAAAACTGAAACTGGACACACGTCCAGGTTCGGCGATCCTACGGAAATTTGAACGTATGTCCAACTTTTTGTTAGACTGCGTGCTAAACGGGTATGGGAGTAACGATGAGCTATCTAAATCGGGATGAACGTCGGGAATTGATTCTGCAGGCGGCAATGCGCGTCGCGCTTGAGGAAGGATTTGCCGCCATGACGGTGCGGCGTATTGCCACGGAAGCTCAGGTGTCAACCGGCCAGGTGCATCATCACTTTACGTCTGCCGGCGAGTTAAAATCCCTCGCTTTTGTGCAACTGATCCGTACTCTTCTGGATGCCGAACTGGTCAGCGCAAACGCCAGCTTCCGTGAACGGCTGCATGCCATGCTGGGCAGCGAAGATGGCGGGTTCGAACCCTATATAAAACTATGGCGTGAAGCGCAGGTTCTGGCGGATAAAGATCCGGAAATCAAAAGCGCTTACCTGCTGACCATGCGGATGTGGCACGAAGAAACCGCCGCTATCATCTCTCAGGGACAGAATGCCGGTGAGTTTTCTCCAGGCCCGGATGCTGCCGATGTGGCGTGGCGTTTAATTGCGTTGGTATGCGGTCTGGATGGCATCTATGTATTAGGCATTGAAGAAATGGCCGATCCTGCATTCGAACGCCACCTGGATCGTATGATTACGTTAGAGTTAGTTAATTGATGTTATAGATGAATTAATAATACATCTTTTATATTTACAATTGGTAACACTTAAGCAACGTGTAATTCCCTCATCACGCCGCGTTATTGCGCTTTTTTATCTATTCTTTCAGTCAATATTCCCAAAACTTTTCAATAGTTTCTAAAAGAACTCGCGCGGCGCTGTATGCGTTTATTTCTTTTTCATGAACGGCATGTGCATGGAGAATAATATGTCAGCATCAAATGAGAAAAATAATCGTTATCTTTTAACTGACTGGAAACCCGAAAATCCTGCCTTTTGGGAAAACAAAGGTAAGCACATTGCCCGAAGAAACCTCTGGATATCAGTGAGTTGCTTGCTGCTTGCGTTTTGCGTCTGGATGTTGTTCAGCGCTGTTGCTGTCAATCTGAATAAAATTGGTTTTAATTTTACCACCGATCAACTGTTTTTATTAACGGCATTACCTTCTCTTTCTGGTGCAATATTGCGCGTTCCCTACTCCTTTATGGTACCTATATTTGGGGGGCGCCGCTGGACCATTTTTAGCACCGTCATTCTGGTTATTCCCTGCGTCTGGCTCGGTTTTGCCGTGCAAAATACCGCTACTCCGTTTGGCGTATTTATTATCATTGCGCTGATGTGTGGGTTTGCTGGCGCTAACTTTGCCTCCAGCATGGGCAATATCAGTTTTTTCTTCCCCAAAGCGAAGCAAGGCAGCGCACTAGGCATTAACGGTGGCCTCGGCAACCTCGGTGTCAGCGTGATGCAGTTGATCGCGCCGCTGGTGATCTTTCTCCCCATTTTTACCTTCCTGGGCGTGCAGGGCGTACCACAAGCTGACGGATCGTTACTGTCACTGGCCAATGCCGCATGGATTTGGGTGCCGCTACTGCTGATAGCGACCGTGGCAGCGGGCATAGGAATGAACGACATTGCCAGTTCGAAGGCCTCAATTGCCTCCCAGCTACCGGTCCTCAAACGTTTTCATTTGTGGTTATTAAGTCTGCTGTATCTCGCCACCTTCGGTTCATTTATCGGTTTTTCAGCAGGCTTTGCCATGCTGGCGAAAACACAGTTCCCTGACGTGAATATTCTGCAACTGGCGTTCTTCGGGCCCTTTATCGGTGCGCTGGCGCGATCGGCGGGCGGTGTTATCTCTGACAAGTTTGGTGGTGTGCGGGTCACCTTAATTAACTTCATCTTTATGGCACTGTTCAGCGCCCTGCTGTTTCTCACTTTGCCCGGCTCGGGCGAAGGAAGCTTTATCGCGTTTTACCTGGTGTTTATGGGCTTGTTCCTGACCGCGGGTCTGGGCAGCGGTTCGACCTTCCAGATGATTGCGGTGATCTTTCGCAAAATCACCATTTACCGGGTGAAGCTGCACGGTGGTACTGAAGAACAGGCCCAGCGTGAGGCGGTAACCGATACCGCCGCCGCCCTGGGATTTATCTCCGCAATTGGCGCTGTCGGGGGCTTCTTTATCCCGAAAGCGTTTGGTTCATCGCTGGCGCTGACCGGATCTCCGGTAGGCGCCATGAAAATATTCCTTGTGTTCTACATCGTCTGCGTGCTGGTGACCTGGCTGGTTTACGGCCGTAAATCACAAAAAAAATAGTCATCTTTTGGCCTGTGTAGGCAACGTTATTCGAAGCAGGAGTTATGTCATGAGTAAACTGTTAGACCGCTTTCGCTACTTTAAACAAAAGGGCGATACGTTTGCCGAGGGGCATGGGCAAGTAATGCACACCAACCGGGACTGGGAAGACAGCTATCGTCAGCGCTGGCAGTTCGATAAAATTGTGCGTTCTACCCACGGCGTTAACTGTACCGGCTCATGCAGCTGGAAAATCTACGTCAAAAACGGGCTGGTAACCTGGGAAACTCAGCAAACCGACTACCCGCGTACCCGCCCTGACCTGCCAAATCATGAGCCCCGTGGCTGCCCACGCGGCGCAAGTTACTCGTGGTATCTCTACAGCGCTAACCGCCTGAAATATCCACTGGTGCGTAAACGCTTAATCGAATTGTGGCGCGACGCCCTGTCCCGCCAGCCCGATCCGGTGCTGGCCTGGGAATCCATTATGAACGACCCGCAAAAATGCCAGAGCTACAAGCAGGTACGTGGGCGCGGTGGGTTTATCCGTTCCAACTGGAAAGAACTTAATCAACTGATTGCTGCTGCCAACGTCTGGACGGTGAAAACCTACGGTCCGGATCGTGTGGCCGGATTCTCGCCCATCCCCGCAATGTCGATGGTCTCCTATGCCGCAGGTACGCGTTATCTCTCGCTACTGGGCGGAACCTGTCTGAGCTTCTATGACTGGTACTGCGACTTACCGCCAGCGTCACCGATGACCTGGGGCGAGCAGACCGACGTTCCTGAATCCGCCGACTGGTATAACTCCAGCTATATCATCGCCTGGGGCTCTAACGTGCCGCAGACCCGTACCCCGGACGCGCACTTTTTTACTGAAGTTCGCTACAAAGGCACCAAGACGATTGCCATTACGCCAGACTACTCGGAAGTCGCCAAACTGTGCGACCAGTGGCTGGCACCGAAACAAGGGACAGACAGCGCGCTGGCAATGGCGATGGGCCACGTCATCCTGAAAGAGTTCCATCTCGACAATCCCAGCGATTATTTCCTCAATTACTGTCGTCGCTATACCGATATGCCGATGCTGGTGCTGCTGGATGCCCGCGAAGATGGTAGCTACGTGCCTGGACGCATGATGCGCGCCTCAGACCTTGTTGATGGTCTCGGCGAAAGCAACAATCCAGAGTGGAAAACGGTGGCTTTCAACCGCGAAGGTGAACTGGTTGTCCCGAATGGATCCATCGGTTTTCGCTGGGGCGAGAAAGGCAAATGGAACCTGGAACCCCTGGCGGCTGGCGCTGAAACTGAACTTTCCCTCTCGCTGCTTGGTCAGCATGATGACGTGACCGGCGTGGCATTCCCCTATTTTGGCGGCAACGAAAACCCACATTTTCGCAGTGTAAAACAAGAACCAGTGCTGGTCCGTCAACTACCAGTAAAATATCTTACCCTCGCTGACGGTAGCCGTTGCCCGGTGGTGAGCGTCTATGATCTGGTGCTGGCGAATTACGGCCTCGACCGTGGTCTGGATGATGTTCATAGCGCACAAGATTACAGCGAAGTAAAAGCCTACACCCCGGCCTGGGGTGAGCAAATTACCGGCGTGCCACGCCGTCATATCGAACAAATCGCCCGTGAGTTTGCCGATACCGCGCACAAAACGCATGGCCGTTCGATGATCATCCTCGGGGCTGGCGTTAACCACTGGTATCACATGGACATGAACTACCGCGGGATGATTAACATCCTGGTGTTCTGTGGTTGCGTGGGACAAAGCGGCGGCGGCTGGGCGCACTATGTGGGTCAGGAGAAACTGCGTCCGCAAACCGGTTGGTTGCCGCTGGCCTTTGCGCTGGACTGGAACCGCCCACCGCGTCAGATGAACAGCACCTCGTTTTTCTACAACCACTCCAGTCAGTGGCGTTATGAAAAACTCACCGCGCAAGAACTCCTCTCTCCGCTGGCCGATGCGTCGAAGTTTAGCGGACATTTGATTGACTTTAACGTACGTGCTGAACGAATGGGCTGGCTGCCCTCTGCGCCGCAGCTTAACCTTAACCCATTAACCGTCAAAGCGAAGGCAGAACAGGCTGGGTTATCTCCTGCGCAATACACTGCCCAAGCGCTGAAGTCGGGTGATATTCGTTTTGCCTGCGAGCAGCCAGATAGCGGCAAAAACCACCCACGCAACCTCTTCGTCTGGCGCTCTAACCTGCTCGGTTCCTCAGGTAAAGGGCATGAATACATGCTCAAGTATTTACTGGGTACCGAAAGCGGGATCCAGGGGGAAGCGCTCGGTTCAAGTGAGGGTATTAAACCTGAAGAGGTTGAATGGCAGTCCGCGGCGATAGAGGGCAAGCTCGATCTGCTGGTCACGCTCGATTTCCGTATGTCCAGCACCTGTTTGTTCTCCGATATCGTTTTGCCAACCGCTACCTGGTATGAAAAAGACGATATGAACACTTCGGATATGCATCCGTTTATTCACCCGTTGTCCGCGGCGGTCGACCCGGCATGGGAATCGAAGAGTGACTGGGAAATTTATAAAGGCATCGCCAAAGTGTTCTCCGAGGTATGTGTCGGACACCTTGGACAAGAAACGGATGTGGTGTTGCAACCACTGCAACACGACTCTCCGGCAGAGCTGGCGCAGCCGTTTGACATTCTGGACTGGCGCAAAGGCGAATGCGATCTCCTTCCGGGGAAAACGGCACCAAATATCGCCGTTGTGGAACGTGACTACCCCGCTACCTACGAACGCTTTACTTCACTCGGTCCGCTTATGGACAAGCTAGGTAACGGTGGGAAAGGCATTGCGTGGAATACCCAGGCGGAAGTCGATTTCCTCGGCAAGCTGAACTACACCAAACGCGAAGGCCCGGCAAAAGGCCGACCGCTGATTGACACCGCGCTGGATGCCTCTGAGGTGATCCTCGCCCTGGCGCCGGAAACCAACGGTCAGGTGGCGGTGAAAGCCTGGGAAGCGCTGGGGGCGATGACCGGACGCGACCATACGCATCTGGCGCTGAACAAAGAAGACGAAAAGATTCGTTTTCGTGATATCCAGGCGCAGCCGCGCAAAATCATCTCCAGTCCTACCTGGTCCGGCCTTGAAAGCGAACATGTCTCCTATAACGCAGGCTATACCAACGTCCACGAGTTGATCCCATGGCGTACCCTGTCCGGTCGCCAGCAGCTGTACCAGGATCACGCGTGGATGCGAGCCTTCGGTGAAAGCCTGGTGGCGTATCGTCCGCCTATCGATACCCGCAGCGTCAGTGAAATGCGCGAGGTTCCGCCTAACGGCTTCCCGGAAAAAGCCCTCAACTTCCTGACGCCGCACCAGAAATGGGGGATCCACTCTACCTACAGCGAAAACCTACTGATGCTGACGCTTTCGCGCGGCGGCCCCATTGTCTGGATCAGCGAGACCGATGCCAAAGAGCTGGGCATTGAGGATAACGACTGGATTGAAGCCTTCAACGCCAACGGTGCGCTCACCGCGCGTGCAGTGGTGAGTCAACGCGTGCCACCGGGAATGACCATGATGTATCACGCTCAGGAGCGAATCATGAATATCCCTGGCTCGGAAGTCACCGGGATGCGTGGCGGGATCCATAACTCGGTCACCCGCGTCTGCCCGAAACCCACGCACATGATTGGCGGCTATGCGCAACTGGCATACAGCTTCAACTATTACGGGACGGTCGGCTCTAACCGCGATGAGTTCATCATGATTAGAAAAATGAAAAACATTAACTGGCTGGATGATGAAGGTCGCGATCAGGTACAGGAGGCAAAAAAATGAAAATACGCTCACAGGTAGGCATGGTTCTTAATCTGGATAAGTGCATCGGCTGCCACACCTGCTCCGTCACCTGTAAAAACGTCTGGACCGGGCGTGAAGGGATGGAATATGCGTGGTTTAACAACGTCGAGACTAAACCGGGGATTGGTTATCCGAAAAACTGGGAAGATCAGGAAGAGTGGCAAGGCGGCTGGGTTCGCGATGTCAACGGCAAGATAAGACCGCGTCTGGGCGGTAAGATGGGCGTGATCACCAAAATTTTCGCCAACCCGGTAATCCCGCAAATCGATGATTACTATGAACCGTTTACCTACGATTATCAGCATCTGCATAGCGCGCCGGAGAGCAAGAATCAGCCCACCGCGCGTCCGCGTTCGCTGATAGATGGTAAACGGATGGACAAGATTATCTGGGGTCCAAACTGGGAAGAACTGCTTGGCGGCGAATTTTCAAAACGTGCCCGCGACCGTAACTTCGAGAAGATGCAAAAGGAGATGTACGGTCAGTTCGAAAACACCTTTATGATGTATTTACCGCGCCTGTGCGAGCACTGTCTGAATCCAAGCTGTGTCGCCACCTGCCCGAGCGGTGCTATCTATAAGCGTGAAGAAGACGGCATTGTGCTGATCGACCAGGACAAATGTCGCGGTTGGCGCTTGTGCATCAGCGGCTGTCCGTACAAAAAAATCTACTTTAACTGGAAGAGCGGTAAGTCAGAGAAGTGCATTTTCTGCTACCCGCGTATTGAGTCCGGCCAGCCGACGGTGTGTTCAGAAACCTGCGTTGGGCGTATCCGTTATCTCGGGGTATTGCTGTACGACGCCGACCGTATCGAGGAAGCAGCGAGCACCGAGCATGAAACCGATCTCTACGAGCGTCAGTGCGATGTGTTCCTCAACCCGAACGATCCGGCGGTGATTGAAGAGGCGCTAAAACAAGGTATTCCACACAACGTCATCGAAGCAGCCCAGCGCTCGCCGGTTTACAAAATGGCGATGGACTGGAAGCTGGCGCTACCGCTGCACCCGGAGTATCGCACCTTGCCGATGGTCTGGTATGTGCCGCCATTGTCACCGATTCAGTCGGTCGCCGACGCGGGCGGACTGCCGCACAATGGCAACATTTTGCCTGCGGTTGAGTCGCTGCGAATTCCGGTTCAGTACCTCGCCAATATGCTCAGTGCGGGTGATACCGGTCCGGTGCTGAGGGCGCTCAAACGGATGATGGCCATGCGCCACTATATGCGTGCGCAAACCGTAGAAGGCGTCACGGACACCCGCGCGATTGAGGAAGTGGGTCTGAGCGTTGAGCAGGTCGAGGAGATGTATCGTTATCTGGCCATCGCCAACTATGAAGACCGCTTTGTGATCCCGACCAGTCACCGCGAAATGGCGCGTGATGCCTTCCCGGAGAAAAACGGCTGCGGATTTACCTTCGGCGACGGTTGTCATGGTTCCGACACCAAATTCAACCTGTTCAACAGCAGCCGTATTGATGCCATCGACATCACCGAAGTGCGCGATAAAGCGGAGGGTGAATAATGCAAATCCTGAAGGTTATCGGCCTGCTGATGGAGTACCCCGACGAGCTGCTATGGGAGTGTAAAGACGACGCGCTGGCGCTTGTGGCCAGCGATGCCCCCATGCTTAGTGATTTTAGCCAGGAGCTGCTCAATGCGCCGTTACTGGATAAACAAGCCGAATGGTGCGAAATCTTTGACCGGGGTCGGGCCACCTCTCTGCTGCTGTTTGAGCATGTGCACGCCGAGTCCCGTGACCGGGGCCAGGCGATGGTTGATTTGTTGGCGCAGTATGAAAAGGTCGGGCTGCAGCTAAACTGTCGCGAACTGCCGGATCACCTGCCTTTATATCTTGAGTACTTAAGCGTGTTACCGGAAGCGGAAGCCAAAGAAGGACTGCAGAACGTCGCACCGATTCTGGCGTTGCTTGGCGGGCGCTTAAAACAGCGCGATACGCCGTGGTATCAACTGTTTGATGCCCTGTTGCAGCTTGCCGGAAGCCCTCTTTCGAGTGACAGTGTCACTAAGCAGGTTGGCACGGAAACGCGCGACGATACCCGACAGGCGCTGGATGCAGTCTGGGAAGAGGAACAGGTGAAGTTTATCGAAGATAATGCCACCGCCTGTGACAGTTCACCGTTACAAAACTATCAACGACGCTTTAGCCAGGACGTGGCACCTCAGTATGTCGACGTCAGCGCGGGAGGCCCGAAATGATACAGTACCTGAACGTCTTTTTTTACGATATCTATCCGTATCTGTGCGGTACGGTGTTTATCCTCGGCAGTTGGCTACGCTACGACTACGGGCAATACACCTGGCGCGCCTCTTCCAGCCAGATGCTGGACAAACGCGGTATGGTGTTGTGGTCAAACCTGTTCCACATCGGCATTCTGGGGATCTTTTTCGGTCATCTGTTTGGCATGTTAACGCCGCACTGGATGTATGCCTGGTTCCTGCCGATTGCGGTAAAGCAGCAGATGGCAATGATTGCCGGCGGACTTTGTGGCGTGCTCACACTGGTGGGTGGCGCTGGCCTGCTGGTGCGCAGGCTGACTAACCCGCGCATTCGCGCAACCTCCTCGACCGCCGATATTCTGATCCTCTGCGTTCTGCTGATTCAATGTATTCTCGGTTTAACCACTATCCCGTTCTCTGCACAGCATCCTGACGGCAGTGAAATGCTAAAACTGGTCGGTTGGGCGCAATCGGTGGTGACCTTCCAGGGTGGTGCGTCTGCGCATCTGGATGGCGTGGCGTGGATTTTCCGTGTGCATCTGGTTCTGGGGATGACCATTTTTCTGCTGTTCCCGTTCACCCGACTGGTCCACGTGTGGAGTGCGCCGTTTGAGTACTTTACCCGCCGTTATCAGATAGTGCGTTCGCGTCGCTAATTTCCTCTGCTGCCCGGTAGCGCTAGCGCTTACCGGGCCTGGATCGCTATCCCGCTTTTTGTACGTTATGATGCTTCTCCATCCCAGGGAGAACGCTAATGAAACCACAGGTTTATCACGTCGATGCCTTTACTTCAGTACCCTTTCGCGGCAATTCAGCGGGAGTGGTGTTGCATGCTGACGGATTGAGCGAAGCACAGATGCAACTTATTGCTCGCGAGCTGCGTCATTCGGAAACCGCATTCCTGCTGACCAGTGACGACAGCGATGTTCGCATTCGTTATTTCACGCCGACGGTCGAAGTTCCTATCTGTGGACACGCTACCGTCGCCGCACATTATGTGCGCGCCAAGGTGCTGGGTCTGGGCAACAGCACCGTCTGGCAAACCTCGCTCGCCGGTCGTCATCGGGTCGATATTGAAGCGAGTGACAATGACTATCGCATTAGCCTTGAACAAGGCGTACCTGGATTCGAAGCTCCGCTGGAAGGTGCTGTACGTGCCGCGATAATCGATGCACTGCACCTGAGCGAAGACGATATGCTGCCCGGATTACCCATTCAGGTAGCCACCACCGGACACTCTAAAGTAATGATTGCGCTGAAGCCTGAGGTGGACCTCGACGCCCTTTCCCCGGATTTGCCTGCCCTGACCGCTATCAGCCAGCAAATTGGCTGTAACGGTTTCTTCCCTTTTCAAATTCGCAAGGGCGAAAACGCCACCGATGGCCGCATGTTCTCGCCTGCTATTGGTATTGTGGAAGATCCGGTTACCGGCAATGCCAACGGTCCAATGGGCGCGTGGCTGGTTCAACATGGGTTGATGCCGCATGACGGGAAAACGCTACGTGTTCAGGGACATCAGGGCCGCGCGCTCGGGCGTGACGGTATTGTTGATGTGACGGTGGCTATCCGTGAAAACCTGCCGGAAAAAGTGAACATTACCGGTTCGGCAGTGATCCTGTTTCACGCCGAATGGGCGATAGATTTTTAATTGTTCCCGTAGGCCGGATAAGGCCTACAATCAAAACAGACAAACTAAAGCGAACTTTAAAATCGACCATAGGCTTAAGTTCTTCTTATTGGGCAGAGCCAGTAAATATTTTTGCGAAAAAGAATTTAGAATCTGTATTCTCAATGCGCGACATAAGGAGAACATTTAAAACCTTGTCTGGAACGCTCCACTTCACAGAGAATGAAAAAGACATTGTTAATCAACATGCTAATAAAATCATCGGAAAAAACATTATGACAGATATGATTATATTATTGAGAAACGTGAAACCACGTTAAAATGGGAGAAGGCATTACAGGTTCCACTGTCAAATGACGGGCTTAATGAGATTAATCTCATCATAGAAAAGAAAAAGAGTTTACGAGGCATTTATCTAATGAATTTCAATTAAACTGGTTATAAAAGGCCTGAATTATTTTAAAAAAGATTCAGGCTTTTTTTATAATTTGCGATGGCAGTCACAATAATTAAATTACAAATAGTTTGATATCATACTTTCTTTAGTCTTGATATTTAAAATAAGGATTTGCCATATGAGTTTCTGGGATGCTAAGAAAGGATTTTTATTATCTCCGGGAGATAGAACAAGTTGTGGTGGTTATATTTTAGAAAATTCCGACCTTCCTCGTATTAGAGGAGTAAAAATAGCATGTGAGGGGGATGAGTATATATGTGGTTTTGATGGTCAACGATACCAAATTGAGGGTGGCGTACCAAATGGCTCACATATAGAAGCAAGCAGGATTTTATATAGAGACACCTTCAAAAGTGCATTTGATAACGACATTGATCATGAAGGTCGAAAAATAACACCTTCTTCAGAAATATTCAGACAAATGCAAGAGGAAACCGGTTTACATAGACGCTCGCATGATTCACTTAGAGACTTCGATGAAAGATTTGAACACGATGATTTTATTGGTACGGCTGGAAGGATAATACTTGGACGGAAAAAAATTATTACTGGAGAAAAGAAAAATAAATTCTTAACTTCAAATCTTAGCACAGGTTTTCGAACAAGGATTCCCAAACATTTATTTGATATTTACTCAAGGATGGGGCGAGATTTATCAGATTATGAAACCGAAATAATATGTCTCCTTGCAGGTTCCGCACACAGCAGAGGTTCATGCAAATGTCATTGCAGGTTTACACCGCATTTTAATATAACATACAGATATGATGAATACCTTTTGTCCAGTTTTCAGTCAGTAAATAGTACCAGTAGTTCAATACCTGATACACCACCTGTACGGCAGCAGCGCCCCCCAGAAGCAAGACAAACGGTAGAACCTGGTTTTTGTGTAGTACCAGATCAAACATCACCTAAGAAATATGAGTGTGAGTTAATAGTCAATCCGCCATCAGGAGTAAAAGAGTTATACCGCAAGCTAAATCCAGAAATGGAAAAAAACCAGGCTCTATATTGATAGTTGTTGATCCTGAAAAGCAAGATCAAAAGCAGATTCAGACTCTGCAAAAAGCACGAGATAAAATTGATAAAGCACTTGAACCTCTTACTATAGAGGAAGCAAAACTTTTACACGATAACAGAGCCGTCGTAGATACATTTTCATATCAGCTTTATGGAGATTATTTAGGTAAGGCCGGGGATGGTTTTGGATATATAAGTGAAATAGGCAAAGGATACTATGAAGAGATAAATGACATATTAAAAGAAATTGAAGATCTATACAAAAAAACTTACACGCATAATAATGGAAAAATATCTGGAGAGGAGTTTTTTGGACAAAGATCGAGGCTTTTTAAAAGATTGGATATTGTATTAAATAAGTTCTCTAAATCACAATTAAATTTAGAAGAATATAACAGTATAAAGAAAGCGCTGGGCCTCTCAACATCTTCTGTTATGCATAAGTGGAACCAATCTGGAGTCGATAATATTGAAGGATATGCGAATTATATTGAGCATTCTTCCAAATTGATAAAAATAATGAAAAATGTAGGATACATTGGTGTTGGCTTAGATTTTGCTGGTTATTCAGCAAATGTATATGACGCTTGTTCCAGAGGCCGTGAAGATGCTTGCAAAAAGGCTGCAATTACTGAATATAGTAAGTTTGGTTTTAAACAGGGGACGAGTATGGGGGTTGGTTGGGCCAGTGGTTTAGCTGCGCGAGGTGCCTGCATGTGGGTTCTTGGGCTAGTAACTACGGAAGTGGGCGCCGTAGGTGCTAGTTTATGCTTTGTAACGGGGGTTGGCGTAAGTATAGGAACCGCAAAAGTTGTCGAGGATAGTGCTGAACATTATGGTGAATTATTCGGAGAACATATAATTTATGAGCAATTATTTAAAAAATAATCCAAACTTTATTTTATATTTAATAACATTCTCCATGATTGGAATGTTATTTATTGTTATTATTTCATTGGTAAATAAAAAATATTATGCTATGGTTGTTGATTTATATATTAAAAAGTATAATAGATTGCCTATTATGGCAGGATTAGCAAAAGAAGCTAGCCTGATATTAACACCAGGGTCATACCATGCAAAAGTTGGTTTTATTATGGATTCATTAATATTGCCGTATAACAAGTTCTCTAATCATGATATGACAATAGAGCAATATAATTACATTAATTCCTTACCAATGAAATTAACTATTGGATTTAGAATTGAGGGTTTTCTTTGGATTATATCGATTCCACCAATGTTAATAGGATTTATTTTACACGCATTATTTGAATGATAATTCAAAGGGACTCCATTGGAGTGCTTGTTATTTTTTATTTCAATGCCCCATAAATCTGATCAACAATCCAGCCATATGTAGCAACAGGTAGTAACCCGCTTACAAATACATTCGGATTTACTTTAGGGTCTGCCGGATAAGGCGATGACGCCGCATCCGGCACTATTCTCACCCCCTATTTCCCCGCCTCTGGATGCGTATCAAACGCCGCCATGACCGTCGCCAGCTCATCTTCGGTAAACCCATGCTTCGCGTCATCCACGCCCAGTCCAAACTGTTCCTGCAGCAAGGCATACAGGCTGGCGACATCGGGCAGATTAATCTGCTCTACCGCACGACCATCCTGATAACGGGTGAAATGAAAATTGGTCAACGTCAGCTTACCGCCGTCCGGAAGATGACGACACATCAGCAAATGATGACGAAAATGCGATTGTGGCCAGTGCGCGGACCAGAAATTGCCCATCAGATAATCGCTCTGGTGCTGCACGACCAGATCAAAACAGTACATTGATTGCCAGTGATCGTGATGGCGGAACTGCAGGATCCAATCGTCCCCCTCCTGAACCAGGCGATATTCGCCGTGTGGCGTTTGCTGCTCAATATCGGACTGCAGACGAATCGGCGCCGTCAGCGTTTGTCCGCCGAAGCCAACGTCGGCGATCCACTGCTCTCCCTGTAATTCAACCAGCAACAGACGATGCGTGCGCGGCGGCAGACTTGACGGATTTGCCAGTACCACACGACCGAGAAGGCTGCGTACGTTAAAACCGATTTCGCGTAACGCGCGCTCAAACACTCCATTCTGTTCAAAGCAATAACCGCCACGACGCGCCGTCACCAGCTTCTCTTCCAGCGACAAATCGTCAAGCTGCATCTCTCTTGGCAGTAATACATCCAGGTTTTCAAACGGAATCGCGCCGTTGTGCAGTAAATGCAGCGCTTTTAAAGTTTCAATGTCGACGCTGGCCGAATCTGACCAGCCAATACGGGCAAAATAAGCGGTTAAAAAAGGCGTCATAGGGAGTTCCTGTTCGATTAATGCAGTACTTATAACGCATTTTTAATTTTACGCCGTCGATTTTGTGCGTTGTTCCTCCAGACGAGGCGACAAAATCGCTAATACCGTTAATATCTATATCTATTGTGGTGTGTTATCTCTCAGCCCAGGAGCATCCATGAGCCATTTCCGTTCAATCGAATTAAAACATGCCAGTCGGCTGCTTAACCACGGCCCTACGATACTGATCACCAGCCGGGATGAGCATACCGAGCGGCGCAATGTGATGGCGGCGGCATGGTCAATGCCGGTAGAATTTGAACCGCCGCGGATTGCAATTGTTGTTGATAAGACCGCCTGGTCGCGTGAACTGATTGAGCGTAGCGGCAAGTTCGGCATTGTTATTCCGGGCGTGGCCGCCACCAACTGGACTTACGCGGTGGGCAGCGTTTCCGGTCGCGTGGAAGATAAATTTAACTGCTACGGTATTCCGGTGGTAAAAGGTCCGGTGCTGGGATTACCGTTAATAGAAGCGAAATGTCTGGCCTGGATGGAGTGTCGCCTGTTGCCTGCAACGGCGGCACAGGAAAAATATGACACCCTGTTTGGGGAAGTGGTCTCGGCTGCCGCTGATGAACGAGCTTTCGTGGAAGGACGCTGGCAGTTTGATGATGATAAACTCAATACCCTGCATCATCTTGGCGCCGGAACGTTTGTCACCAGCGGGAAACGCATAACAGCGGCTGAATAATACGGGCGCAATAATCGCCCGTTCTCTTTCACATGCTGTAGCCGGGTTTTTTAATCAGCCTCGTCATCTGTGGCGCAATTTCCGCATCCCACACGCTCTGCCACTCCCCTGGCTCAATTTCATTCAGCGCCACGCTCACTGAACTCTCTTTGCTTTGTAAATGACGAATAATGACTTCGGTAATATCCGCCGCCAACGCGGCCTTCTCTTCTTCGTTCAAATCGCGAGGAAAACATTTGATATCAACGTGCGGCATGACAGGTTCCTTATTGTTTTGGGATGCAGGTAACTTATGCGGACTCTCGTTCAACCAGGTGAAATCCGACATCAATAATATCGTCTTCACGTGGAATTTGTTCGATACGATCGAGGCGACGCGTTGTCCAATAGCCCGGCGATCGGCGGTCCATAGCAAACCATGACGACGATAACCTTTTTTCAGCAAATAGTCTGCCACCGCCTGCATCACTTTTTCCGCGGTCTTCGGGCGCACCAACTGCGGGCTATTTAGCGCCCTGCTCACCCTCATGGGTGACAATCCCCAGTCTTTTGATTACGCCATTCTGTACGTCGGTTCGATGGGGCTGATTGGCCTGATTTCTTATCTGTTTATCGTGGGTCCATTGGATCGTATTACGCTGACCCTTCTGTCGCGTAATTTAACCTTATGGCGATAGTTCGCCCGCTGTTCCGGGATTTGCACTCCTGCGGAACAGCGTTTTTTTATTCAAATAATCTTATTGTTTTTCAGTACAGTACGTAGCCTCGGATGCTGACAAACTGCATCAGCGATAGCGCTAATATTCGGCGTGTTGTCCTGAAACCAGTCATGCCCTGGCCCCCAGGTGCGCATAACGGCAATATATACGTCCAGTAGTGTTAGCTGATCCCCGAATGCGTACGGCTCGGCGTTTAGCTGATCGTTCAGCCACATATAGAGGGATTTACGGTACTCAATGCAGTTCTTTTTCAACTGCGCCGGGGAGTCCGGTACCCAGCGTTCTGGATAGTCGGCATAGGTAAACGTGGGATAGACATTTGCCACCAGCCATATCAACAGACGCTGAAACTGCTGGCGTTCGGCGTGTCCAACGGGTGGTGAAAGTTCAGGGCGACGATCGAGGATCATCAGCGCGATCGCCGCCGTTTCCGTCATCACACTGCCATTTTCCAGTACCAGCGTGGGCACCTGGCATAGTGGATTCATCGTCTTAAGCAACTCCCGCTGAGGGCCGTCACTGTCAAAACCGTCGACATTAATAAAATGATAAGGGATCTCCGCCAGTGTGAGCATCACTTCACTGATGGCCGATCCCCAGCCCGGTACCCCATAGACCTTAATCATGCTGCAATCCCCAAAGTTAAAACCCTAAGTGTAGAGCAGCATTCGGCAACCTATGCAGACGTGATTATTACTTTCATAATAACAATGGTCGAATACCGGGGGAGAATAAGCAATGCGTTCCAGTATGTTTGAATATATGAACATTTTTGTACAGGTTGTTGAGCAAGGTGGATTTGCCAGAGCAGCAGACGTGTTACACCTGCACCGCCCTGCAGTGACCAAAGCTATCCAACATCTTGAAGACGATCTGGGAGTAAAGTTGCTTAACCGCACGACTCGTAAAGTGAGTCTGACAGAAGAAGGTGACGCTTTTTACCAACGCACAAAAATCCTGCTCAGTGACGTTGATGACATCATGGCTTCTTTCTCACCCACTCGCCCTCCGCGCGGAAAACTCAGGGTGAATGCCCCCCTGTCGCTGGCTCACTCGGTATTAGTCCCGGCCCTGAACGATTTCCAGTCGCGCTACCCGGATATTGAGATTGTCCTCACCTCCACCGACCGCAGAATCGATCTGCTTGCCGAAGGTATCGACTGCATGATTCGCATTGGCGAGTTACAAGACTCTTCTCTGATTTCACGGCGGCTTGGCGAGGTAAAAATGGTGACATGCGCGTCACCGGATTATCTGCAACAACATGGCGTACCGCAGACACCAGAGGATTTATCCCGACATCAGGCAATTAACTTTTTCAGTGAACGTCATCGTGAAGCACTGGAATGGTCCTTCGTCCGCGAGGGTGAAACCGTGTCGTTTATCCCCGCAGGTCACATCAGCGTTGATAACTCCGACATCCTTTTGACAGGCTGTTTATCCGGACTCGGTATCATCCACGGTGTGCACGCGGTACTGGCCCCCTGGATCCAGTCGGGCCAGCTCGTTGAGGTGCTGGCTGATTATGCCGGGGAATCAAAACCGGTTTCTGTGCTTTACCCCGACAGACGTCATCTTGCCCCCCGTGTTCGGGTGTTTATTGACTGGCTGTGTGCGCTTTTTACCGAGCAAAAATCGCGCCTACAGGGATTATTATAATCTAAGTAATAGTGAAGTTCCGCAACGGCGGTTTTTCACCCTCATCTGAGCCGTTAAATTGTGCAGACCCAATACAGAACAATTTACAGAGGTTTGCTATGTCTAAGGTCGTGGTTTTTAATCAACCAGGCGACGCTGACGTCCTGACAATCCAGGATATGCCAGTTTCTGCTCCTCGTGCGGATGAAGTTCAGATACGCGTACGCGCAATCGGCATTAACCGTGCGGAAATTATGTATCGTACCGGCCAGTATATTTACCAACCCAAATTTCCGGCTCGTCTGGGCTATGAGGCTTCTGGCGTTGTTGAATCCGTGGGAGACAACGTGCGTGAGTTTGCACCTGGCGATTACGTTAGCGTCATCCCGGCTTTCAGCTTCCATGAGTATGGTATGTACGGTGAAGTCGTCAATGCTCCAGCCCATGCTGTCGTCAAACATCCTGAGAATCTTAGCTTCGAGGAAGCAGCGGCGAGCTGGATGATGTATGTGACCGCTTTCGGTGCGCTGGTTGAATATGCGGATATTCAGCCTGGTGATAACGTGCTGATCAATGCTGCTTCCAGCAGCGTCGGACTGGCGGCAATTCAGATTGCTAACATGCGGGGAGCAAAACCGATTGCGATGACGCGCACCAGTGAGAAACGTGCCCAGCTTCTGCAACTTGGCGCGGCAGAGGTTATCGCCAGCCAGGAGCAGGATCTGGTGGCGGAGATTAACCGGATCACTGACGGCAAAGGTACCCGCGTGGTCTTCGATCCGGTCGGTGGCCCTGGCGTGGCAAAAATTGCCCAGGTGATGCCTGCCGGCGGACTCTTTTTCCAGTATGGCTCTCTTGATGCGCGTGATTTGTCGATTCCGGTAATTGAGATACTCGGTCGCCATCTGACCTTCCGCGGCTATGAGATTTTCGAAATCACCGCGGACGCAGAAAAACTTTCGCGGGCGAAACGGTTTATCTTTGAAGGATTACAGTCCGGCAAGCTCAAACCGCTGATTGATAAAACCTTTGCCTTTGATGATATCGTTGAAGCACATCAATACATGGAAGCCAACGGTCAGGTGGGCAAAATCGTCGTCACCCTGTAATCCTTGTGCGGCACAGTCTTGTGCCGCAATGTAACTCAAAGCACTTTCGGGTGCGCGTGTGATGTGGATGATTCAGCACCTAATATTGTACGTTAATGCTATTTTATGACCATCAAGAAATGAGTAAAATTACCGTTTCTGATTGCCGGAAAAGTGTCTGAATGCGGCATATCTGGAAGGGGTTGCACCCTATCGCATCTATACGGGGTCAGTTTGGATATCGGAAATTATTGTTAAGGTTGTTTTTTAACCACTCAGATGTGAGAAAACCGCTCTCTGAGCGGGTTCTCGTATCTTGATGGGCGATGCTGAGAGCGCCTCTCAAACGATCTTAAGAAGATCCTTCTGAATCTTTGACCGTAATAGTATAGGTTTTATCGAACTCTCCTGATTTTGAAAACATTCCGCCACCTAAGCCCCCATGTACTCGCACTTTAGCTATGCCTGCTTTTGTTGGTGTCCCTCTAATCTGGATACAATTATTGAATTCATTATCATCACAATACTGTAGGTGAAGCCCTAAATTATCTGGATGAATATCTCCAGCAATAGCTTGTTTACCATAAAGATCATAAGAAAGAACTACCCCACCAAATATATTAATTTGGTTATAATAGGGAATGCCAACAGTTGCATCATTAAGTACCTCCCTTTCTGGAGTGAATTCTGCCTGCAACGAACAGGCAGATAGTAATAATAAAGGCAGAACCAAAAAAATTTTCCCATTTTATTTCAATGGCTTGAAAGCCATTCCTCCAAAAAACCTGTTGATAAAAAATTGCAAATCTTTTTTTGGTTTTATCCAGTTTTTTTCCTTTCCCCAAGAAAACAATTCCAAACTAATATATCCATTAGGATCTTGCATGACTGAACCATTCCAAACAACCCAGTGTGTAGGTAATGTTGTTTTATTTGTACTATTTACAAGAAGTCCATCATTTATCAATGTTACGACTTTATAATCTTGCTCAATATATTTATTTAAATCTCTGATTCCCTGAACACCCGCCTGAGTAATACCGACATTACTAAAGACCATTTTATAGCCGACCTTTTCAAACCATTCTGCCAAAATTTGCCAAATTGTGATACCAGCAACTGGAGAATCAAGAGTATCAAAGCTCAGCATTGTATTCTCTGAATCCCTGAGTCCAGCAAGCGTCATCCAGTCTGTACCGACTATCTTCGGTCTGCCGTCATCATAGTAAAATACACCTGTAGGATGCCGACAGCCTTTACCTGGCGAAATTATTAAATTACCTATTTTAGTTTTTCCGTATCGCCAGAGTTCACGGGCAGCTTGCGCATACACATCAGGGCGATCCTTTTGCAGGCAGTAAAAAAATGCAGCAGGTCCACATACACTTGCAGCTATTTGATTAGGGAAATCAAATCCGTTAAATCTTTCTTCTATTTGACGTTCTACTAATTTTTTATCAAAAGAATCCCTGGAATTACCAATAGGATATTCTTTCGCTATAAATGGTCGCTCCTCGCGGGTTATAGTAACTAGTTTCGTTTCGCCCCCCTGACTATCAGGTTTAGGTGTGCCTGCCGATTCAAAATAACAGAGATTTTCACGTTTCGCCTCAGAGCACGCCTTACCTGTACTAAATTCTGCAAGCGTATACATCTTTGTGAAAGGTTTTGGAGTAACACTGTGGGTATGCAGCATCGTCTTACGATAAAGCGTCATTTCCATAATGTAGATAGTTGATAGAGGCTCGTTTATATCTTCAGACATATGTATCTGAGTTTGGTGGTTATCCTTAAATTTCTGCTGTCTCACATCTATCAAATAATATTTATTTCTGTCGGTATCCATACGATAAATACATAGATCATATAATAAAGAGTCTGCGGGAACATTAGAGCGAATGCTGGTGCTAAGCGGGTAAACAGCCATAATTAATCCATTAATATGTGCAGGTTAATAGTAAGCGTGCAGCGAGAACCGTATTGACGGGGAGGTGTTATTCAGTTGGCAATGC